>Ga0208179_1000192_pt1 | contig 45961 bp, 37 predicted proteins | sample Malvired_Geostar_FD_184238 | JGI IMG/M metagenome (GOLD analysis project Ga0208179, IMG submission 184238) | Marine viral communities from the Global Malaspina Expedition - Malaspina viral metaG DeepMed_Geostar (SPAdes) (version 2) | ecosystem: Environmental > Aquatic > Marine > Oceanic | place... | reverse complement strand
AGTCGTACTCCACATAGCGGCGGAAGAACTGCTCGAGGAAGGCGGTGACCAGCCGGCCCTTGTCCTCGGGCACGAACCGGTTCTTGTCCATCTTCACATAGTCGCGGTCGCGCAGCACGGTCAGCACGGAGGCGTAGGTCGAGGGCCGGCCGATGCCGAGCTCCTCCATCTTCTTGACCAGGCTGGCTTCGGAATAGCGGGGCGGCGGCTCGGTGAAGTGCTGGGCCGCCCGGGCGGCGGCGACCTTGGCCGTTGCGCCCTGGCTCACCTGGGGCAGGCGGCCGGACTCCTCGTCGTCGGCGTCGTCGCGGCCTTCCTCGTAGACCGCCAGATAGCCGTCGAACAGGATGACCTGGCCGGTGGCGCGCAGGCCGGTCTGACCATCGGCGCTCTCCAGTTCGATGGTGGTGCGCTCGATGCGGGCGCTCTCCATCTGCGAGGCGATCATCCGCTTCCAGATCAGCTCGTACAGCCGGCCCAGATCCCCATCCAGGCGCAGGGAGCCGGGGTTACGGGCCAGGCTGGTGGGGCGGATGGCCTCGTGGGCCTCCTGGGCGTTCTTGGCCTTGGTGCGATAGATGCGGGCCTGGTCGGGCACATAGTCCTTGCCGTAGACGCCGGCGATCACCAGGCGGGCCTCGTCCAGGGCCTCGGGGGCGGCCTGCACGCCGTCGGTCCGCATATAGGTGATCAGGCCGACGGTCTCGCCGCCGATGTCGACGCCCTCATAGAGCTTCTGGGCGGCCTGCATGGTCCGCTGGGCCGAGAAGCCGAGCTTGCGGGAGGCCTCCTGCTGCAGGGTCGAGGTGGTGAAGGGCGGAGCCGGCGAGCGCTTGGCCGGCTTCTTTTCCACCGAGGCGACGGTGAAGCTGGCGGCCTGGACGGCGGCCTTGGCGGCCTCGGCGGCCGCCGCGTCGCCGAGGTCGAACTTGGTCAGGCGCTTGGCCTGGTGCTTGACCAGGCGGGCGACGAAGGGGTCGCCGCCGGCTGAGACGTCGGCGTCGACGGTCCAGTATTCCTGGGTCTTGAACCGCTCGATCTCGAGTTCGCGGTCGACGATCAGACGCAGGGCCACCGACTGCACCCGGCCCGCCGAGCGCGAGCCCGGCAGCTTGCGCCACAGCACCGGCGACAGGGTGAAGCCCACCAGATAGTCCAGGGCGCGGCGGGCGAGGTAAGCCTCCACCAGCTCCATGTCGATGTCCCGCGGGGCCTTCATGGCCTCGGTGACGGCGGTCTTGGTGATGGCGTTGAACACCACCCGCTGGACCTGGGCGCCCTTGATGACCTTCTTCTTCTGAAGCACCTCCAGCACGTGCCACGAGATGGCCTCGCCTTCGCGGTCGGGGTCGGTGGCCAGGATCAGGCGGTCGGCCCCCTTCATCGCCTCGGCGATGTCGTTCAGCCGCTTGGCGGACTTGGCGTCCACGTCCCAGCTCATGGCGAAGTCCTCGTCCGGTCGGACGGAGCCATCCTTGGGCGGCAGGTCGCGCACATGGCCGTACGAGGCCAGCACGACATAGTCGCCGCCCAGGTACTTGTTGATGGTCTTGGCCTTGGCCGGGCTCTCGACGACGACGACGTTCATTTATGGGGCTTTGACTGACAGTTACGCGGGCGGAAAGCCCGGAACACAAAGGCGCGAAAGGTGGGCTTGGGCATGGGGCGATGTCAACCGGCCCCGGGATGGCCAGCAATTACAAGGGGCGAGGCCGCCATGGGGGCGCATGGCGCCGCTCATGCGAGCGCCGCCATGCCGCCGGGCGACAGCTCGGCCCGCCCGGCGATGGCCAGCTCCACCAGGGCGGCGGCCACGGCGCCGGCGTCGCGGCCCGTGGCGCGTACCAGTTCGTCCCGCGACACCGGCGTGGGCGAAAGCAGGGCGGCCACGGCCTCGACCAGGGCGGCGTCGGACTCGGCGCTGGCCGGGGGACCGGCATAGACGCGCTCGCGCTCCCGGAAGCCGTCGAAGGTGTCCAGGGCCCGCAGCACGTCATCGACGCCTTCGCAGAGCGCCGCGCCCTGGCGGATCAGGTCGTTGGCGCCCCGGGCGCGGGGGCCCAGGGGCGAGCCGGGCACCGCCAGGACGTCGCGGCCCTGCTCGGCGGCGAGACGCGCGGTGATCAGGGAGCCCGACCGAAGTTCGGCTTCGACCACGACCACCGCCCGCGACAGGCCGGCGATGATGCGGTTTCGCCGGGGAAAGTCCCGGGCCTGGGCCTGGCGGCCGGGGGGATGCTCAGCCACCACGCAGCCCTCCTCGATCAGGCGTCGATAGAGATCGCGATGCTCCGGCGGGTAGATATCGTCCACCCCGCCGCCGAGGACGGCGATGCTTCCATGCTCCAGCGAGCCTTCATGGGCCGCCCCGTCGATGCCGCGGGCCATGCCCGAGACGATCACATGGCCGGCCTGGCCCAGTTCGGCGGCCAGGCCGCGGGCGAATCGCTGCCCGGCGGCCGAGGCGACCCGGGCGCCGACGATGGCCACGATGGAGCGGTCGAGCAGGCTGGCGTCGCCGCGGGTCCAAAGCACGGGCGGCGGCGCGTCCAGGGCCGCCAGCGCCTGGGGATAGCTGGCCTCGCCGGCGCAGATCAGCTCCGCTCCCAGGGCGGCGCCGGCGGCGAGTTCGGCCTCGATTTCCGCGACCGACGGGATGGCCGGCGCCTGGCTGCGGCCGCCCCGGCGGGCCAGCTCGGGCAGCGCCTCGAGGGCGCGGCCCGGCTCGGCGTAGCGATGGATCAGCTGGTCGAAGGTCACCGCGCCGACGCCCTCGCTGCGGGCCAGCCGCAGCCAGTCGCGCCGCGCCTGGGGCGTCAGGCCAGGACTCATGCAGGATCCTGGGGTTCAGGCGTCTTACCGCCGCCGATCTTCGGCTCCTGGCCCTTCAGCAGGCGGCCGATATTCTCCCGGTGGCGGAAGAAGATCAGCACCGCCATGACCACCGCCAGCACGGCGATGGGATAGGGGCGGTCGACGACGAACACATAGATGGGCGCCAGCGTCGCGGCGGTCAGGGCCGCCAGGGACGAGAGTCGGAAGACCAGGGCCATCAGGATCCAGGTGGCGCCGGCCAGCATCCCCACGGGCCAGGCCGCCGCCAGCAGGACGCCGAAGAAGGTGGCGACTCCCTTGCCCCCCTTGAAGCCCAGCCAGACGGGGAAGATGTGGCCGATGAAGGCCGAACCGCCGGCCAGGGCGGTGAGGGTCGCCTGGGCGCCCGGGCCCGCCTCCTTGGTCAGGATCCAGGCGATGGCCACCGCCATGGCTCCCTTGCCGCCGTCCCCCAGCAGGGTGATCAGGGCCAGGTCCTTGCGGCCGGTGCGCAGGACATTGGTCGCGCCGATATTGCCCGAGCCGATGGCGCGCACGTCGCCCGCGCCCCCGAGGCGGGTGGCGATCACGCCGAACGGGATGGAGCCCAGCAGATATCCGCCGATCAGGGCGGCGGCGATGAGCGCGAGGCTCAAGGTGTCGGTCGGCATGTGTTTCCCCGGTTTCCCTAAGTCTGGCGGCGCCGATTTGCCGTTGCTGTTTTGTTCGCGCCGGCATAGCGCCGGTCGGCGCGCCGGGCAATGGTCCAGCTAGTGGGCCTGATAGACCACGCGGCCGTCAACCAGGGTCATGCGGACCACGCCCTGCAGGCGGCGGCCGTCGAAGGGCGAGTTCTTCGACTTGGACTTCAGGTCGGCCAGGTCGACGATCATCGGCGCGTTCAGGTCGCAGAGCACGAGGTCGGCGGGCGCCCCCTTGGCCAGACGGCCGGCGGCCAGGCCCAGCAGATCGGCCGGACGGCTGGTGACGGTGCGCATCAGGTCGATCAGGGGGATGCGCCCCTCATGGTGGAAGGCCAGCAGGGCCGGCAGCAGGGTCTGCAGGCCCACGGCGCCCGGCGCGGCCTCGTCATAGGGCAGGCGCTTGTCCTCGGCCGGGGCCGGCGCATGGGCCGAGACGACGATGTCGATCAGGCCCGAGGCCAGGGCCTCGATCACCGCCTGGCGGTCGTCCTCGCCGCGCAGGGGCGGATCGACCTTGCAGAAGGTGCGGTAGTCGCCGATGTCCACCTCGTTGAACGACAGGTGGTTGATCGAGGTCGTGGCGGTCACGTCCAGGCCGCGGGCCTTGCCGCGTTCCAGGCTTTCCAGGGCGCAGGCCGTGGTGATCTGGTCCACCAGCAGCCGCCCGCCCGTCAGCTCCACCAGGGCGAGGTCGCGCTCCAGCATGATCTTTTCGGCGATGGGCGGGACAGAGGGCAGGCCCATGCGGCCGGCCAGTTCGCCCTCCGTGGCTGCGGCGCCGGCCGACAGCCAGGGATCGGCCGGGCGGTGGGCGACCAGGACGCCGAAGCTGCGGGCATAGGCCAGCAGGCGGCGCAGAACCTTGGAATTGACGATCGGCCGGTCGGCGTCGGTGACGTAGACGCAGCCGGCGTCGCGCATCAGGCCGATCTCGGCCATGCGCTCGCCCGCAAGGCCCTTGGTGGCCGCGCCGGCCGGATAGACATGCACCAGCTCGATGTCGCGCGCCCGGCGCAGGATGAAGTCCACCACCGAAGGATCGTCCACGGCCGGCGAGGTGTCGGGCTGGACGACGATCGAGGTCACGCCGCCGGCGGCCGCGGCCAGGGCGGCCGACTTCAGCGTCTCCTTGGGCTCGGCGCCCGGCTCGCCGGTCTTGACCCGCAGATCGATGAGACCGGGGGCCAGCATGGCGCCGCGGGCGTCCAGGGTTTCGATGTCGTCCGACAGGCTTCCCAGGTCGCCGCCGAAGGCCACCTCGGCGATCCTGCCGTTCTTGACCAGCAGGGCGCCGGGGCCGTCCCAGCCAGAGGCGGGATCGACGAGGCGGGCGTTGAGAAGGGCGAGCGGGCGGGACGCCATCAGTGGTTATCCAGTCGGGCGGCCAGGGCGGCCAGCACCGCCATGCGGGCGGCGACGCCCATCTCCACCTGATCCTGGATCAGGCTGACGGCCAGGTCGTCGGCCACCTCGGAATCGATCTCGACGCCGCGGTTCATGGGGCCGGGATGCATGACCCGCACGTGGGGGGCGGCGCAGGCCAGCTTCTCCCGATCGAGGCCGAAGAAGCGGAAATATTCCCGCTGGGAGGGGGCGAGCACCCCGTCCATGCGCTCCAGCTGCAGGCGGAGCATCATGACCACGTCGCAGCCGCTGATGCCTTCACGCAGGTCGTAATAGACCTCCGAGCCCCAGCGGTCGGCCTGCGCCGGCATCAGGGTCGGCGGACCCACCAGCCGCACCTCGGCGCCCATCATCTGCAGGAGGCCGACATTGGAGCGGGCCACGCGGCTGTGCAGCACGTCGCCGCAGATGGCCACCCGCAGGCCGGCGATGCGGCCGAAGGCCCGGCGCATGGACAGGGCGTCCAGCAGGGCCTGGGTCGGGTGCTCATGCTGGCCGTCGCCGGCGTTGATCACCGAGCAGGACACCTTCTGCGACAGCAGGGAGGCGGCGCCGGACGAGGCGTGGCGCACCACCAACAGGTCCGGCTGCATGGCGTTGAGGGTGACGGCGGTGTCGATCAGGGTCTCGCCCTTGGAGATCGACGAGGCCCGCGGGCTCATATTGACCACATCGGCGCCCAGTCGCTTGCCGGCCAGCTCGAAGGAGCTCTGGGTGCGGGTGGAGTTCTCGAAGAACAGGTTCATCAGCGTGCGACCCTTGAGCAGGTCGAGCTTCTTCGAGGTCTGGCGGTTGAGGGCCACGAAGGTGTCCGCCAGGTCCAGCAGGTCGCCGACCTCGACGGGGTTGAGGTCCAGGACCGACAGGAAATGGCGCTTGGGAAAGGGGAAGGTCTTCCCCAGGACGTCGATCAGACCGGATTCGGGCGCGCTCATTAAAGCGCCCTCTTAAGGGGGGCGACCGGCTTCGCCAAGGCGCCTGCGGCGATGGTCCACATGTTCAGGCCTCGGAGGACGGCGGCGTGGGGCGGGACTCCAGATTGCGCAGGCGCTCCAGGGCGCCCTGGAGGATCCAGGCCGCGGCGGTCTTGTCCACCACCTCGCCGCGGCGGGCGCGGGTCATGTCGGCCTCATCCACCAGCATGCGGTTCACCGCCATGGACGACATCCGCTCGTCCCAGAAGGCGATGGGCAGGTCGCGCAGGCGTAAGAGGTTGCGGGCGAAGGCGCGGCTGGACTGGCAGCGGGTCCCTTCGGTCCCGTCCATATTGACCGGCAGGCCGATGATCACCCCGACCGCGCCGCGGCCCTCCATCAGGGCGAACAGGGCCTCGGCGTCGGCGGTGAACTTGGTCTTGCGAATCAGCTTCAGCGGCGAGGCCACCATCCGGCCGGTGTCGGACACCGCCACGCCGATGGTTTTCTCGCCCAGATCCAGGCCCACGACGGGGCCAAGGCGGGGCAGGTGGGCGGGGAGTTCGCTGAGGTCCAACACAGGCATGAGGCGCTCATATCATGTCGGGGGAGGAGGCCACGCGATTTTGGGCGCCGAGCGACCGGGTTCATCGAACTTCGATATTGGTTGCGGTCAAGCTTCCGGCTATGAGCCCGCGATACGAAGGAGTCCCTGGGGGATCGGATGTCGTCGCCAGCCTGGCCGCAGAAGACGCGGGACCTGCACAACCACCACATGGACTCGACGATCTGGGACCGCTTCGCCTTCCGCGACGACGACGTGATCGTGGCCACCTATGCGAAGTCCGGCACGACCTGGACCCAGCACATCGTCGGCCAGCTGGTCTTCGCCGGCGATCCCGAGGTGAAGATCGCCGAGATTTCGCCCTGGGTGGATTTGCGGATCATGCCGCCGGACCTGCTGGACATCCTCGAGGCCCAGACGCACCGGCGCATTCTCAAGACCCACCTGCCCGTGGACGCGCTCACCTTCTCGCCCAAGGCCCGCTACATCTATATCGGGCGTGACGGCCGCGACGTGCTGTGGAGCCTCTACAACCATCACGCCAACGCCAATGCGCTCTGGTACGAGGCCATCAACGACACCCCCGGGCGGGTGGGGCCGCCGGTCGAGCGCGCCGATCCCGATATCCGTCGCTACTTCCTGACCTGGCTGGAGCAGGATGGCGCGCCCTTCTGGCCCTATTGGGAGAACATCGCCACCTGGTGGGCGATCCGCGACCTGCCCAATGTCATGCTGGTCCACTTCAATGATCTGAAGCAGGACCTGGAGGGTGAGATGCGCAGGATCGCCGCCTTCCTCGACTGCGACATTCCCGAGGACCGCTGGCCGCAGATTCTCGAGCACTGCACCTTCGACTGGATGAAGATCCACGCCGAGAATGTCGCCCCGCTGGGGGGCGCGATCTTCGAGGGCGGGGCGCAGACCTTCATCAACAAGGGCGTGAACGGCCGCTGGAGGGATGTCCTCACCGCCGACGACATCGCCGCCTACGAGGCCCGCGCCGTGGCCGAGCTGGGTCTCGACTGCGCCGGCTGGCTGGCGCAAGGGCAGGGCGCCGTTCGCGAACTCGCGCCCGCCTGAGGCGTCGCCCGGCGGCCGGTAGGCCGCCAGATCATCGATCCGGCCATGCATGGCGCGCCTCTTTCGGCGCTCCGGGGTCCGTAAAGGCGCCGCCGGCTTGTCAAAGCCCTCCCACCGCGGCTAACCCACGGGGCAGATTGCAAGGAGGCCCCCATGGCCATCGACGTGGCGACCGTTCGCAAGGTCGCCAAGCTGGCGCGCATCGCCGAACCCGAGGCGCGCCTGGACTCCCTGGTTCAGGAGCTCAACGGCATCCTGACCTGGATCGAGCAGCTGGAAGAGGTGGACACCGACGGGGTCGAGCCGATGACCTCCGTGGTCCATCAGGGCCTGCCCATGCGCGAGGACGTGGTCACCGAGGGCGGCGACCCGGCCAAGGTGCTGGCCAATGCGCCGAAGACGGCCAAGGGCTTCTTCGTTGTCCCCAAGGTGGTGGAATAGATGAGCGACCTGACCAAGCTGACGCTCAAGACCGCGCTCGAAGGCCTTGAATCCAAGTCGTTTTCCGCGCTCGAACTGACCCAGGCCCATATTGAGGCCGTCGAGTCGGCCAAGGCGCTGAACGCCTATGTCCTGGAGACGCCGGAAAAGGCCCTGGACATGGCCCGCGCCAGCGACGCCCGCCGCGCCCGCGGCGAGGCCGGCGCCCTGGACGGGGCGCCCCTGGGAATCAAGGACCTGTTCTGCACCGAAGGCGTGCGCTCCACGGCCTGCTCCAAGATCCTCGGCAATTTCGTCCCGACCTACGAGTCCACGGTCACGGCCAATCTCTGGCGGGACGGCGCGGTCATGCTGGGCAAGCTGAACATGGACGAGTTCGCCATGGGCTCGTCCAATGAAAGCAGCGCCTTCGGCCCCGTCGCCAACCCCTGGCGCGGCCAGGGCGACAACACCCCGCGCACGCCGGGCGGCTCGTCCGGCGGGTCGGCCGCCGCCGTGGCCGCCGAACTGTGCCTGGGCGCCACGGCCACTGACACGGGCGGTTCGATCCGCCAGCCGGCGGCCTTCACCGGCACGGTGGGGATCAAGCCGACCTATGGCCGCTGTTCGCGCTGGGGGGTGGTGGCCTTCGCCTCGTCCCTGGACCAGGCCGGTCCCATCGCCCGCAACGTCGAAGACGCGGCCATCCTGCTGACGTCCATGGCCGGCCATGACGCCAAGGACTCCACCAGCCTGGACGTCGAGGTTCCGGACTTCGCCAGCTTCGTGGGCAAGTCGGTCAAGGGCCTGCGGATCGGCATTCCCAAGGAATACCGCGCCGAGGGCATGGCGCCGGAGATCGACAAGCTGTGGGAGCAGGGGGTGGCCTGGCTGAAGGCCGCCGGCTGCGAGATCGTCGAGGTCTCGCTGCCGCACACCAAGTACGCCCTGCCGGCCTATTACATCGTGGCCCCGGCCGAGGCCTCGTCCAACCTGGCCCGCTATGACGGCATGCGCTACGGCCTGCGGGTCGAGGGCGCCAACCTCACCGAAACCTACGAGCAGACCCGCGCCCAAGGGTTCGGCGAAGAGGTCAAGCGGCGGATCCTGATCGGCTCCTATGTGCTCTCGGCCGGCTATTACGACGCCTATTATCTCAAGGCCCAGAAGGTGCGCCGGCGGATCTCCGACGACTTCGACCAGGCCTTCGAGAAGGTCGACGCCCTGCTGACCCCCACCGCGCCCTCGGCCGCCTTCACCCTGGGGGAGAACGCGGACGACCCGGTGGCCATGTACCTGAACGACATCTTCACCGTGACGGTGAACCTGGCGGGCCTGCCGGGCATGAGCGTGCCGGCGGGCGTGGACGCCAAGGGCCTGCCGCTGGGCCTGCAGCTGATCGGCCGCCCCCTGGACGAGGGGACGCTGTTCTCGCTGGGCGGCGTGATCGAGGAGGCGGCTCAGTTCAAGGCCAGGCCGCCACGCTGGTGGTGACGCCCGCCGCGGCCGGCGGCCGCGGACGGGCGTAAGCTGGAACGCTTAGTCGGTGGCCAGTTCGCTCTTGATGGCCGCCAGGGTGTCGTCGGTGATCTGGCCTTCGGAATAGGGCTTCAGCTCCACCAGGGTCATGCCCTTGAACATGTCGTAGGAGGGATGGGCTCCGATGCCGGGAATATGCTTCTCCAGCACGGCCTTGGCCTTTTCGTCGGCCATCAGCTCGGCGACCGGCGTGGTTTCAACCGAGAGCTTGGTCTCCGCAACCGCGCCGGCGGCCGCCGCGAGCGTCATCGAAAGGGCGAGGGCGCCCGTCATAAGAAGTTTGCGCATAGGTGAGGTCTCCTCCCTGGATCGGCGTTGTCGCCGAGGCGGAGTGAGCGTGAGACTCCGGCCTTTCGCAAGGGGGTTTAACTTGGCCGCTTCCGCAGGGCGGCGGCTGGCTCTAGGAAGGGCGCATGACTGAGAACACCAAGTTGATCCAGGGCCGCACCGGCCCCTGGGAAGTGGTCCTGGGGCTGGAAGTCCACGCCCAGGTCGCCTCCAACGCCAAGCTCTTCTCCGGCGCGGCCGTCGGCTTCGGCGCCGGACCCAACGCCCAGGTCAGCCTGGTGGACGCGGCCATGCCCGGCATGCTGCCGGTGATCAACCGCCGCTGCGTGGAACAGGCCGTGCGCACGGGCCTGGGCCTGAAGGCGCAGATCAATCTGAAGTCCACCTTCGACCGCAAGAACTACTTCTATCCGGACCTGCCGCAGGGCTACCAGATCAGCCAGTTCAAGGACCCGGTGGTCGGCGAGGGCGAGGTTCTGGTGGAGCTGGACGACGGCGAGACCATCACCGTCGGCATCGAGCGGCTGCATCTGGAGCAGGATGCGGGCAAGTCGCTGCACGACCAGGATCCGGACTCCACCTATGTGGACCTGAACCGGGCCGGCACCGCCCTGATGGAGATCGTCTCGCGCCCCCACATGCGCAGCGCGCCGGAGGCCGCGGCCTATGTGAAGAAACTGCGGACCATCCTCGTCTACCTGGGCACCTGCGACGGGGACATGGAGAAGGGCAATCTTCGGGCCGACGTGAACGTCTCGGTCTGTCGTCCGGGCGGCTATGAGAAGTACCGCGCCACCGGCGACTTCGGCCACCTGGGCACCCGCTGCGAGATCAAGAACGTCAATTCCTACCGCTACATCCAGCAGGCCATCGAATATGAGGCTCGCCGGCAGATCGAGATCCTTGAGGACGGCGGCAAGATCGACCAGGAGACTAGGCTTTTCGATCCCGGCAAGGGCGAAACCCGCTCCATGCGTTCCAAGGAAGAGGCCCAGGACTACCGCTACTTCCCCGATCCCGACCTGCTGCCGCTGGTGCTGGACCCGGCCTGGGTGAAGGCCATCGAGGACAGCCTGCCCGAACTGCCCGATCCCAAGAAGGCGCGGCTGCAGAGCCAGTATGGCCTGTCGGCCTATGACGCCGGCGTGCTGGTGGGCGAGCAGGCCCGGGCCGACTTCTTCGAGGCCGCGGCCAAGGGGCGCGACGCCAAGCTGGTGGCCAACTGGGTCACCAACGACCTGGCCGCCCGGCTCACCGCCGCCAATCTGGACATCCAGGACAGCCCGATCAGCGCCGGCGACATCGCCGAACTGGTCAAGCTGATCGAGGACGGGGTGATCTCGTCCAAGATCGCCAAGGACGTCTTCGAACGCATGTGGACCGGCGAAGGCGCGCCGGCTGAGATCGTCGAGAAGCAGGGCCTGATGCAGGTCTCCGACACCGGCGAGCTGGAGGCGATCATCGACGGCCTGATCGCCGCCAATCCGGCCCAGGCCGAGTCGGTGAAGGAAAAGCCCCAGGCCATCGGCTGGTTCGTCGGCCAGGTGATGAAGGCCACCGGCGGCAAGGCCAATCCGGGCGCGGTCAACCAGTTGCTCAAGGCCAAGCTCGGAATCTGACCGGGCCGTCCACACATGACGAAGGCCCCGGACGCAGGTCCGGGGCCTTTTTCATGTCGCCTGTCGAGGATCGTCCCGAGGATCAGCGGTTGTTGATGATCTCGAAGATGATGCCGGTGGCGACGGCGGCCAGCAGATAGTCGTCGCCGACCCGGTGCCAGGCATAACCCCGCGGTGGCGGACGCAGGCGGTAGCGGTGGTAGTCGTGAATGACGTAGCCGCGGTACTGAGGCGGCAGGACCGCCCCGCGACGCCAGGCGACATAGCCCGGACGATACTGCGGATGGCTGTAGTACACCGTCGGCGGCGGCCCGTAGGACCAGCGGTTCTGATAGTAATAGCCGTTGTAGCGGCTGCTATCCCAGCGTGGCGGCGGCTGATAGTGGCGCCGGTTGTCGTAGCGATTGTCATAGCGATTGTCGCGGCGGTCATAGCGATGGTCCCGCCGGTCGTCACGACGATCCCAGCGGTCGCCCCGACGGTCATCATGGCTTTCGCGCCGGTCCCAGGACTGCGCCTGGGCGGACGTCGCAGAGGCCGCCATGGGACCCGCAACGGCGGCGATGGCCGCGAGACTCAAGATCAGACGTCGCATTCTACGTCTCCGTTTTTCCTTGCGGGCCCGCCGGGGCGGGCCGCCACATCCCCCGATGGCCTGAAGGATGGGCGGGCCGCCCTGAACCCCCGCTGAACGGTTAATTCAGGATCAGGACCTGCTAGTTGAACAGGCTCAGGACCACGTCGGCGATCAGCCCTGTCTGGGTCTGGGCCAGATAGACATCGTTATCGACGCGCACCCACTGATAGCCGGGCGGCGGCTGGCGCAGGCGATATCGGGCAGGCTCGCTGATGTAGTAGCTGCGCTCGGTCACATAGGCGCGCGGCACGTGGTCCCCGCGACTCCAGCGCTTCTTGGCCTGACCGGGCGGCATGCCGTGGGGATGGCGCTTGCCATAGTCCTTGCTCCGGTGGTGGTCGCCCCGGTGGTCGCGCTCATAGCGGTCGCGGTCCCCGTGATAGTCCGGATGCGGTCGCGCGAGCGCAGAGGCCGGCAGGGCCATGGCCACCGCCGCGGCGGCGATCAAAATGGTCTTCATCACAAGGCTCCTTGTGTCGTGTCCCTCGCAGAAGGAACGTCCAAGGCGCCGTCCGGCTCCCACCTTGGGCCAAGGACGGAGGGCTGCTCGCGTTAAGCCTGTGTAGACAAAGGTTTCGCAGCAGTAAGCGCGGCGAACTCTGCCAGATTGTCGCATGAATTCGCGTTGTTTTCGGACTTAACCATATGTTCAGCGGAGTTCGACTTTTCTTCGCTCATGGATAGCGGCGCAACGGCCCCCAGAACGGAGGTCGGCCGCTGGATGAGGGACGTGAAGGTCATGTTTGCGAACGTGGACGTGGGGAGCGCCGAAGGCCTGCCGCTGCCGGGCCCGGAGGCTTCCGGAGACGAGCTGTTCCGGCTGGGCATGCTCTATTCGACCGGCCAGGGCGGCGCGCCGCTGGACTATGTTTCGGCCCATATGCTGTTCAACCTGGCGGCCATGCGCGGCTCGCTGGAAGCCAAGGTCTACCGCAAGGAGCTGTCCCAGGAGATGGCCTCCGAAGACGTGGCCGAGGCCCAGCGCGCCGCCCGCGAATGGCTGGCCCAGGGCTGAAATCCTGAACGGGTTCGCCGTCAGTTCACGCCCTGCTCGTTCAGGGCGTAGCTGAAGCCGAACTGGATCGGCGAGAGATCGCGGAAGTATTGCTGGACGAACAGTCCGGCGTTGGCCACGCCGCTCCGCGGCACATAGACGATGTCGAACCGGCGCAGCGGGATCAGGTCCACGCTCGGCCGCCGCAGGCCCGCCAGCAGGTCCGCCGTGCGCATCATGCCCCGGCCGCCGGCGCCCCGCCGGATGATGATCACCGCGCTGCGATTGGCCGTCGGGCTGAAGCCGCCGGCCTGGATGATGGCGCGCAGGGCGTCGGCGTCGCCCACCAGGTCATAGACGCCAGGCGTCCCAACTTCGCCGCCGACAAACACCTTCAGCGGCGCGGCCTTGGCGGTCACGAACACCTCCGGCCGCAGCAGGTGCGCCGCATAGGCCTGGGACAGGGCCGCCTCAAGCTGCATTGTGGTGCGATCGGCGGCCATCACCGGCGGGATCAGCGGCATGGTGATGCGGCCATCGGGCTGCACGGTGAGGGTCTTGGTCAGTTCCGGCGCCGAGGGGACCGTCACCTCGATCTCGTCCCCCGGATAGAAGCGATAGGCCGGCTCGTCTTCGGTCCACTGGGCGTAGGGCAGGTTGACGAAATCGGCCTCATGCCCCCGCGTCCCCAGGCCGGCCGCCTGGGCGCCGGGAAGCGCGCGAACGCCGCCGCATCCGGCGACCACAAGGGCCGCGACAAGGCACGGCAGGACCTGGAATCTGGCGCGTCTAAGCATGGCGTCAGGGTTAACAGGAATGGGTAACGAAGTCTTAAGCGCGGGGGGCGAGGGTCCGGTTCTAAATACGTCGGACCGCCGGATTCGTTATGGCCGCATCGAGCGCCTGGACTGCACGATCGAACGACAGGGCGCGGTCGGAGTGGGCCATGCGTCCGCGCTACGCGCCCTCGGACTTCGTGGCCCTGCTGTGGCGTGAACGGTTCCTGATGCTGGCGGTGTTCGCCGTCATCTTCGTGATCGGCGCGGCCTTCGCCTTCAGCCTGAAAACCACCTATCCGGCCAGCTCCAGCATCCTCGTGCGGCTGGGCCAGGAATATGTCTATGAGCCCCGGGCCGGAGACGCCGGCCGCGGCGCCGTGCCCGAGGCCGAGCAGGTGATCCAGGCCGAGACCGAGATCCTGGCCTCGAGCGAGCTGAAGCAGCGGGTGATCGACCGCCTGGGCCTGTCGCGAATCTATCCGAAGCTGGCGGAGGACTTCGCTGAAGCCCCGGCAGGCGAGAAGCGGATCGTAATGGGCAAGGCCCTGCGCGCCATGGAGACCAGCCTCAAGATCCAGACGGCGCCCGACACGCCCATCGTCCGGCTGGTGTTCGAGCACGAGGACGCGAGGACCGCCGCCCTGGTGCTGAACACCCTGCTGGAAGAATACCTGATCTTCCGCCGCACCGTGCTGGTGGAGTCGAACCTGCCGGCCATGGAGACCCAGCGCCAGACCTTTGAAGAACGGCTCGCCGAGGCCGACGCCGCCTATGAGCAGTTCCTGACCAGCAACCAGATCGGCGACTTCGTGGCCGAGAAGGCCGCGCTTTCCCAGCTGCAGAGCCAGATCGAGCAACAGAAGTACCAGACCGACACCCAGCTTCAGGACCGGGTCGGCCGGCTGGCCGCGCTCCAGGCGCAGATGGGCCAGGTCTCGCCCGAGATCGGGCTCTATCGGGATGTGAACAATGCGGCGTCCGACAAGCTCGTGGAGCTGAAGCTGCAGCGGGAGGACCTGCTCGGCCGCTATCGCGCCGACGCCCAGCCGGTGCGGGATCTCGATTCCCAGATCGCGCGCCTGGAGCAGGGAATCGAGGCCGGCCGCACCACGGGCGACGGCGCCCGGCGGATCGGCGTCAATCCGGTGTTCCAGACCCTGCAGACCGAGCGGATCCAGCTCCAGTCTGAGGTGGCGGCCCTGCGGCAGGCCCAGGCCACCCTCGGCGCCCAGCTGGCCCAGCTGCTGGACCGTCGCCTCAAGCTGGCGGAGCTGGAGCCCCGGTTCCAGGCGCTCAGTCTGGACCGCGACGTCCTGCAGGCCAATGTCCGCGACTTCGCCGTCAAGGAAGAACAGAGCCGCGCCGCCCGCGAGATCGCCGCGGCCTCCAACGACAATATCCGCATCGTCCAGCGGGCCACCGCGCCGGCGCGGGGCTCCAGCCTGAAGAAACCCGTCCTGGTGCTGGCCTTCCTGTTCGCCGGCTTCACGGCCCTTTGCGCCGGCCTGCTGCGGATGTTCCTGCGGCCGGGCCTGCCCACCGCCCAGTCGGCCTCGCGCACCCTGGAGCTTCCCGTGCTGGGCGTGGCGCCGATGAAGGCCTGATGGGCAAGGACTCCTGTGTGGCGCAGCCCTTTGGGCTAACGTCACCGACAGTGTGCGCGTGGCGATTCGAGCAATGGTGAACCTCAACGCTGAGATGGCCGAGTTGTGGGCCTCCCTGGGGGCGCCTGCGGCCGGCCGCGCGCGTATCCTTCAGCTGGTCTCGGCCCGGCGGGGGGAGGGCACCTCCACCATCGCCCGGGAGCTCGCCTTCTTCGCGGCGCGCCGGGCCGGCCGGGCGGTGTGGCTCGTCGACCTGGATCTCATGGCCTCGCCCCAGCATGCGGCGATCAGCGCCGAGAGCGAGCGCTATGGCCTGATCGGCCAGCCGGCCCAGGCCAGCCCCGACGGCTCCATCTTCTTCGCCGTCCAGCCCCCGGCCCAGAGCCCCGACGGAAAGCCCTGGCCGGACGCGCGCTACCTGGCCGCGCACCGGGTCGGCGCGGCGCGCTGGTGGGTGACGCGGTTTCGGCGGGAGGCCCTGCGCGGCCGCCAGACCGTCCATATCCTGCCCAGCGGCGACTATTGGACGGCCCTGCGCAAGTTCGCCGACCTGATCATTGTCGACTGCCCGTCGGGCGACCGGTCCCAGGCCGCGGCGACGGTGGCGCCGTTCATGGACCAGACCGTCATGGTGGTCGCCGCCGACGAGGAGGATGTCCGCGCCCCGGCCCTGATGCGCGACGCCCTGACCGGGGCCGGCGCCGACGTGGCGGGCCTGTTCTTCAATCGCGCCACGGTGGAGCAACCGCCGTTCGCGCGCGCCTTCCTGCGGTGACCGGGGCCGCCTATGCCGGCGCGCCGGCGTTCGAGGCGCCGGCCCCGCGGCTGACCGCCTGGCGGCTGATCCTGGCCGGCGCCTCGGTCTTCCTGCTGCTGGTCTACAGCCAGGCCTGGGTCTTTCCGCTCATGGGCGAACAGGCCACCGCCGAGCAGGGAGGACTGATCCGCGCCCTCTACCTGCCGGCCTATGCGGCGGGCTTCCTGCTGCTGGCGGTGTCGCCCGGCGCGACCTTCCAGGCCCTGCTGCGCCAGCCCTTCCTCGTCGCCCTGATGCTGCTGGTCGCGGCCTCCTTCCTCTGGTCCATCGCCCCGGACCAGACCCTGCGCCGGGTCTTCGCCGCCTATTGCTCGGCGCTCGGCGGCGTCGTGCTGGCCTCGCGGTTGAAGTGGTCTGAACTGGCCGAGGTGATCGCCGGCGCCTTCGCCATCCTGGCGGTCATCGCCTTCGTGGTTCCCCTTGTGGCGCCCTCGGTGGGGATCATGCAGGAGATCTTCCCCGGCGCCTGGCGGGGCGTCTGGTCCGAGAAAAACGCCCTGGGAGGCAATATGGCGCTGGGCTTCGCCGTCCTGGGGGCGGCGGCCATGCTGAACCCGCGCCGCCGGCTTGTCTGGGCTGGATTCGCCGCGCTCGCCCTTCTGCTCACCCTGATGTCGACGTCCAAGACCTCGCTGGTGGCGCTGATCCTTGGCCTGGGCGGGCTGGTGTTCGTGGCCATCGTGCGCAGGGGACCGGCCACCCGCATCGCCATCCTGTGGCTGGCCATCGTCGCCGCCGGCATGGGGGCGGGGATCGTGCTCTTCGCCGCCGATGTGGTGTTCGACGCCCTGGGCAAGGACGCCACCCTCACCGGGCGGACCAAGATCTGGGCCGCGGCCATGACCCAGATCCAGGCCCGCCCCTGGACCGGCTATGGCTTTGGCGTGGTGTGGGACGATCTCGGACCCTGGGCGCCCCTGGCCCTGATGACCAAGGACGCCGGCTTCCGGCCGCAGCACGCCCACAATTCCTGGATCGAACAATGGCTGGGCATGGGCCTCATTGGGCTCGTGGCCTATGGCCTGTTCTACGCCCAGACCCTGATCCTGGCCCTGGTGGCGCTGTTCCGGCATCCGGGCGCCTATCTGGCGATCCCCTTTCTGATCGTCTACAGCCTGATGACCATCACCGAGAGCATCGCGGTGACCTATAACGACTTCCGCTGGGTGCTCTTCGTGGCCATCGCCGTGAAGCTCGCCTGGCCCGACCGTGAGATCGAGCGCCGCCGCGTCTGACGCCAGACAGGGCCGGGAGCCCCTTCAGACTCATCGGAAATCCGTGCGAAGGACGTCGAATTGCTGAAATCCTACGGCTGGACCGACGCCCTGCAGGAGAGCTTCGCCCCTTTTGCGGCCCAGGGGCTGGCGCCGGCCCGGGTGGTGATCCAGCACCGCGCCCGCTTCGTGCTGATCAGCGACGATGGTGAGATCTCCGCCGAGACCGCGGGCCGCTTCCTGCATAACGCCTCGACCACGGACCTGCCGGTGGTCGGCGACTGGGTGGCCGTGGCGCCGCAGTCGGGCGACGGCGTCTCCACCATTCACGCGGTGCTGCCCCGTCACAGCCAGTTCGTGCGCAAGGCCGCCGGCGTGGTGGAGAAGCCCCAGGTGGTGGCGGCCAATTTCGACGTGGTGCTGCTGACCACCGGTCTCGACACCGACTTCAACCTGCGGCGGATCGAGCGCTATCTCACCGCCGCCTGGCGCACGGGCGCCCAGCCGGTGGTGGTGCTGACCAAGGCCGATCTGGTGGAGGATGTGCCCGCCTTCGTACGCGAGGTCGAAGGCGTCGCCCTTGGCGCGCCGGTCCTGCCCATCGCCGCGCCTCAAGGCCTCGGCCTGGAGGCCCTGCAGACCTATCTGGGGCCCGGCACGACGGCGGTGATGCTGGGCATGTCGGGGGTGGGCAAGTCGACCCTGGTCAACGCCCTGGCCGGCGAGGCGCGCCAGGCGGTCGGCGAGGTGCGCGCCGCCGACGGCCGCGGCCGCCACACCACCACCCACCGCGAACTGGTCCTGCTGCCCCAGGGCGGCCTGATCCTCGATACGCCCGGCATGCGGGAACTGGGCCTATGGGATCCGGGCGAGGGCGCGGCCCAGACCTTCGAGGATATCGAGGCCCTGGCCCTGCAGTGCCGGTTCCGCGACTGCAGCCACAATGGCGAGCCCGGCTGCGCGGTCGGCCCGGCCCTGGCCTCCGGCGTCATCTCCCGCGAGCGCCTGGAGTCCTACCGCAAGCTGGAGCGCGAGGGGGCCAGCCTGCCGCGCAAGGCCGATCCGGCCGCCGAGGTGATCCACCGCAAGCTCTTCGCCGCCCGCGCCAAGGCCGCCCGCCGCCAGCAGCGGATCGAGGAGGGGGACGACGACTAGGTCGCCCGCGCGCGGGCTGTCAGTCCGGCGCGATGTCGAAGGCGATGGTCATGCGTGGCTGGTCGCCCCCGAACGGGACGGTGCCGTGCCACATATAGGAGGGGAAGAAGGCCAGCCGCCCGGGCTCGGGCCGCACATAGTGCTCGGCCGCAAGGCTTGGGCGTGTGGGGATCGGCGGGGCGCCGAAGCGTAGCCACCCGGCGCGGTCCTCGCCCTGGCCCACGGCGGCCGGCACTTCGATATAGCAGACCGCGGAGATCCAGCCCTGCGGGTGGATGTGGTCCACGTGGAAGCCGTGGGGCTGCAGCCGCGCCGACCAGGCGCCGACCACGTGATCACCGCCCCGGTTGCGGACGCGGAACAGGTCCGGACCCTGGCCCACCGCCCGGCGATAGGCGGCCAGCGGGCCTTCGATCCCCTGGAAGAAGGCGGCGATGACCGGGTTCTCCGAGGCGCGCAGGTTCTGCGGGGTCTGGGCGCCGCCGCGCAGGGATTGCTCGATGGGGTGGGCGGAGAGCTGGTGGAGATCGTGGAGCGCGCCGCGCAGGTCCTCCAGATAGGCCGCCAGACTGGTCCAGCCGGGCGGGGTGTCGAGGGTGTCGACGCCGACCAGGGCCTCATAATCCCAAAGCTCGCGATAGCGTCGGTCGCCGGCCAGCCGCCAGGCGGTGGCCAGGGCCGCGGCGGCCTCCTGGTCGAAGGGGCGCTCGGCTAGGAGGGCCTGGGCGATCGCAGCGGCCTGGTCGGCCTCGCCCAGGGCCAGCCAGGCATGGGCCAGGGCCTGCCGGGCCGAGGGCTCGGCCGGATTTCGCGCCACCACCTGGGCGCACAGGGCGCGGCTGCGCTCGGGATCGCGCGCCAGGAGCAGGGCGGCGGTCTCCAGGGCCAGGCGCGAATCCTCCGGCGCCTGGGCCAGCGCGGTCTGCGCAAAGGCCAGGGCGGCGTCCTCGCCGGCTATGTGGTGCAGAAGCCGGATCTTCACCGCCGCCAGCGCCGGTCGCATCGGCGGCGGGGCGCCGGCCAGGGCGGCCTCGATCGGCGCCAGGGCCAGGTCGGCCTGGCCTGACCGCATCCAGATCAGCTGGCCAAGGTCGCGCACGGCCTCAGGATAGGCCGGACGGCGCTGCAGGGCCTGGGCGAAGGCCTGCTCGGCCGCGTCGAACCGGCAGAGCCCCTGGAGGGCGCGGCCATAGACCAGCCAGGTCTCTGGGGCGTCCAGGCCCAGGGCGAAGGCCCGTTCGCACTCGGCGGCCGCCTCGCGGTCGCGGCCGGCGTCGCCCAGGCCCGAGGCGACATTGTGCGCCGCCACGCCGCTCTTCGGGTTGAGCCGGGCGGCCAGGGCGTAGTCGGCCAGGGCCTCGGCCTTGCGGCCGCAGGCCTTGCGCGCCGCCGCGCGGGCCGACAGGGCCTCGGGCCAGGGGGCTGGGCCTTCCACAAAGGGCGAAAGCAGGGCCTCAGCCTCGGTCGCGCGGCCGCTGGCGATCAGCAGGCGCGTCAGCCCTACGGCGGCCTGGACGACGCCCGGCTCGCGCGCCAGGACCGACCGGTAGCTCTCCTCGGCCTCCCGCAGGCGCCCGGCCTGTCCCAGGGCGCGCGCCGCGTCCAGCCCCTGGCGTGAGGCCAGGGACAGGGGCGGCGGGGCGTTGGGCTGGGCTGTCATCTTCCCCCGACACAAAGGCGCGACGGCGGATGCGACCGCCTGCAGGCGCCCATTGTGCGAACGGGGCCGGGCGCCTGTCCAGGGGGCGCCGCTGGTCTCGCCTGCGCAGATCGGCAGACGCCGGGCGGCGCGGGCCCCTGAAAAGAAAAAACTGCAGGCCCAACCTGCGGATACCCGATGCGCCTGCGTCTTGGGCTCGGGCGTGCGAGGGGCTCGCCCTCCAAAAAAGAAGGCCAGGCGCATGAAATCGAGATCTCTGAAGTGGCTGATGGCGGGCGGCGTCGCCTATGGGGCGTTGTACGCCGCCGGCGCAGCCCAGGCCCAGGAGGGCGCACCCGCCACCATCGAAGAGGTGGTCGTCACCGGCTCGCGCATCGTGCGGCAGGACTATGTGGCCAACAGCCCGATCGTCTCGGTCGGGCAGGCGGCGATCGAAGCCACCGGCCAGGTGACGGTGGAGAAGTCCCTGTCGCAGATGCCGCAGTTCTCGGGCTCGTTCGGCCAGGGCAACACCGGCTCGACCTCGACCGGCCTGAACGGCGGCCAGTCCTACGCTTCGCTGCGGGGCCTGGGCTCCAAGCGCACCCTGATCCTGATGGACGGCCGACGCCTGCAGCCCTCCAATCCGGACGGCTCGGTCGACCTGAACACCATTCCCGAGGCGCTGATCGAGAACGTCGAAGTCATCACCGGCGGCGCCTCGACCGCCTATGGCTCGGACGCCACGGCCGGGGTGGTGAACTTCCGCCTGCGGCGCAACTTCGACGGCATCGTCATCGACAGCCAGTACGGCGTCACCGAGAAGGGCGACGGGGAGTCGTTCAAGATCGCGCTCACGGCCGGCCAGGCCTTTGACGAGGGTCGCGGCCGGGCGGTGATCTCGGTCGACTATACCAACCGCGACCGCGCCCTGCAGAGCGCGCGCGACTACTACATCTTCCGCCAGACCACCCCGGGCCTGTCGACCATTCCTCAGGGCACGGTGCTGTTCGGCGCCAACCTGCCCACCCAGGCGGCGGTCAACAGCGTTTTCGTCGGCCAGTATGGCCTGGCGGCCCTGCCGGGCAACGCCGCGGGCCGCTATACGGGGCAGATCGGGTTCAACACCGACCAGACCATCTTCTCCACCGCCGGCGTGCGGGTGCAGAACTTCCGCGATCCGGAAACCAACAGCGCCTATATCGTCAACGCCAACGCCACGGGCACCTCCCAGCAGGTGAACTTCGGCTATGACGGCGCCTCGATCCAGTCGGACCTGGACCGGTACGCGGTGTTCGGCAAGATCGACTACGACCTGACCGACAGCCTGCGGTCCTTCGTCCAGTTCACCTTCACCGATTACGAGTCCCTCGGGGTCTCGAACCCGAGCCTGGCCTCCAACGTCTATGGCCTGTCGGTGCCGGCGACCAATCCGTTCATCCCGGCGGAATTCCGCACCATCCTGGCCTCGCGCCCCGACGCCACGGCGCCCTTCACCTTCTACAAGGCCCTGAACATCCTGGGTCCGCGGGAGCAGAAGTACAGCTACACGGTCTATCAGCTCACCGGCGGCCTCTCCGGCGACGTCGGGGTGAGGGACTGGACCTGGGACGCCTACACCTCGTTCTCGCGGGCCAAGTTCGACAACGAGCAGACGGGCGGCGCCAGCGCCAGCGCCGCGGCCCGGCTGCTGAACAGCCCCACCGGGGGCGCGGACCTCTGCGCCGGCGGCTGGAATCCCTTCGGCAATCTGACGCCCTCGCAGGCGTGTATCGACTATCTGTCGCGCCGCACGCTGAACCAGAACGAGCTGGAGCAGCGCATGGCCGAGGTCAGCATCCAGGGCGGGCTGTTCGAACTGCCGGCCGGCGAGATCCGCTTCGCCGTGGGCGCGGACTACCGCTCCAATGAGTACACCTTCCGGGCTGACAGCCTGCTGAACCAGCCCGACGGGACCTCCGACGTGCTGGGCTTCAGCGTCCTGCGCGATGCGGGCGGTTCGGTGGACACCTATGAGCTTTTCGGCGAGCTGCTGGTCCCGATCCTGCGCGACCTGCCGATGATCCGCGAGCTCAACCTCGACCTGGGCTACCGCTTCTCCGACTATTCATCCGTGGGCGGAATTCACACCTACAAGGCCGACTTCGACTGGTCGATGGTGGAGGGCCTTCGCCTGCGCGGCGGCTATAACCGCGCCATTCGCGCCCCCAGCGTCGGCGAACTCTATGCGCCGGTCTCCACCGGCTCGGTCAATATCGGCACGGCGGCGGCCACCAACACCAATGGCGACCCCTGCGACGTTCGCTCGTCCTTCCGCCGCGGGGCCAGCGGCGCCCAGGTGCAGGCGCTCTGCCTGACCCAGGGCGTCCCGGCCTCGATCATCGACAGCTACCAGCTGGGCACCGCCCAGGTGTTCGCCCTGACCGGCGGCAATCCGGACCTGGAGGAGGAGACCGCCGACACCTATTCCTTCGGCGCGGTGGTCCAGTCGCCCTTCGAGCACCCCCTGCTCAGCCGCATGTCGGCCTCGGTCGACTGGTACAGCATCAAGGTGACCGACGCCGTCGGGACCCTGCCGGTGGGCAACGCCATCCGCTTCTGCTTCAACGAGGGCGGCAACAACCCCAACTTCGATCCGAACAACTACTACTGTCAGCTGATCCAGCGGAATCCGGCCAGCGGCGTGCCGCTGAACCCGGTGCAGCCCCTGCTGAACCTCGGTCAGTTCGAGACCAGCGGCGTCGATGTCCAGTTCGACTGGACCCTCGACATGTACGACCTGGGCCTGGGGGACAATTCCGGTCGCCTGGCGCTCAACGTCACCGTGGGTTACCTGGACAGCTTCAAGATCCAGAACCTGCCGGAATCGCCGACCTACGACTATGCCGGCACCTGGGGCACGGCGGTGGAGACCAATGCCGGCCAGGCGCACCCCGAATGGAAGACGGTGACCTCGGCCACCTATTCCCGGGGCCCGGCCAGCCTCGGCCTGCGCTGGCGCCACATCAGCGAGATGAAGGCCTCGGCCGTGGTGATCACCCCCACCAGCACCTCGCGCGGCGTCGGAACCTACGACATCTTCGATCTGAACGGTCGGGTGAGCCTGCCCTGGGACACCGATCTGCGCTTCGGGGTGAACAACCTGTTCGACAGGGCCCCGCCCCAGGCCGGGGACACCGAAGGCAACCGCGACGCCCAGAACTACGACGTCATGGGCCGCTCCTACTACCTCGGCGTTCGCAAGCGCTTCTAGGCCGTCTCCTGGAACCGGAGGTCATCCCCTTCCTCCGGTTCCACCCCGCCCGCCTGGCCCCACCAGGCGGTCGCCCACCGGGCGCCGGTCGCAAGACCGGCGCCCCTTTTTTGTTGGCTGGCGCCGCGACCCCGCAGGAGCGGCGCTGGCCCGGAGATGACCGGGCGGGGCGAGCCCAGGGGCCTGACACGCCGCTCGCCGTGCGGACAGGCGCAAAAGAAAAGGCGCCGGACCCGAAGGTCCGGCGCCTGGCGGAGGTCTAACCCGCCGGTCGAGGGACTATTGGCCGGCGCTGGCCGGGCCGTACAGCAGGCCGTTGAACAGGAACTTGAAGGTTCCGTAGGACTGCGCCCGCTGGGTCACTTCCGGACCCATGACGAACAGCTTCCCTTCGCCGAGGTCGATGTCGAGGATGCCGACCGCGCCGTTGAGCCGCTCCTGACCCACCGCCCAGCCGCTGCGCAGCGGGGTTTCGCTGGCGAACCAGGCCACCGGCGCGACGCCGGACGCCCCGGCCTTGAGCTGGAAGGTCGGGCTGCGGTCGAAGAACACATCCACCTCCTGCGGCACGCCATAGGCCAGGGGCTGGCGGTTATCCACCGTGGCCCGCAGCACCGAGCCGGGGATGTAGAACTCCTTGGTCGGCAGGGCGGTGAGCTTGCCGCCCTCCTGACGGGCGATGGCGAGTTCCACCGGCGCGTCAATGGCCGTGGCCAGGCGCGCAGAGGACCCGATGGTGATCACCGTGCCGCCCTTGCGGATGAAGTCGGCCACCTGGGGCAGGGTCTTGTCGTCGGTGATGGTTCCGAGCCACGGGCGATACTCGGCCGGGATGTCGGCGGCCTGGGGCTGGGGCGAGGAACGGCCGGCGCGGAAGGGGCCGCCCTGGGGCGCAGGGATCACGCCGTCGGCGAAGACCAGGACGTCATAGTCCTTGCCCAGGTCGCCGGCGTCCAGGCGCTGCGGATAGACCACCTCGAAGGGCGCTTCGAACTGTTCGAAGAGCCAGCGATTCCAGCCCGAGGGCATGGAGCCGCCATAGACGTCCACCAGGCCGATCCGCACCGGCTTGAGCGGCAGGGCCTCGCCGGCGGGCTTGGCGCCCACGGCGTAGGCGTCGATCCCCAGCTCGCCCACGCTCTGGGCGATCACGGTCTGGGCCTGGGCGGAGGCGGGGACCCAGATGGCGCCGGGGCCGAAGCTGACGGCGCCGGCCTTGGCCCCGTCCTTCAGCCAGAACACCGGCTGGCCGGCCTTCAGCAGGCGGTTGGTCAGGGTGAAGCTGTTGTTCGGCTCATGGCTGATCAGCCAGCCCGCCCCGCCCGAACCCTTCACCGCGCCGGCCGGCGGCGCGACCAGGTCGGACAGACGTTCGGTGGGCGCCTCGAACCCGTCCAGGACGCGGTCGAACTTGATCCCCATCTGATAGGCCAGGGTGTAGCCGGTCACATCATAGGGGGCCTTGGGCGGACCGCCGGGATATTCCGTGTCATGCGGATGGTCCTGCGGCTCGAACATGTCGAGGACGTGGGGCCGGTAGGCCTGGGCGGTCTTCACCACATAGGAGCCGGCCGGATAGGACTTGCCCCCGACGCGGAAGGCCCGAGTCGCGCGATCGACGTCCACGCCGGTCTTGATCAGGGCGTTCACAAAGGCCGTCGCCGTCGGCATGTCGACCTGGTCGGCGGGGATGATATAGCCCCGCGGGTCGCGCTCCTCCGGCTTCTGCAGCAGGGCGTAGAGCTCCGGATCGACCGCGCCGGCGCGTCCGTAGCCGGCCTCCGTGGCCGCATCGGCGTTCGCCGGCCGGGCCGCGGCGGCGGCTTCGTTCAGGCGATCGATCTTGCTGGGGGTGATCGTCCAGCTGTCCTCCGAGCCGCGGGCGATGCTGTTGGCGCCCATCTTGTAGATGTTGAACAGCAGGCGTTCGCGGTTGCGCGAAGCGTAGTCGATGACCGCCCGGTTCATGGTCCACTGGTATTCGACCGTCTGGGCCAGGCGCCAGGTCTGGGGCGCGATGGGCATCGGCCGGTCGCCGTTGGCCAGTTGAAGATCGGGCACCAGCTTCACCGTCTCCGGCGTCGGGCCGCCGATGATCTCGGTCAGAAGGCCGATGGCGTTGTGGAAGTAGGCGACCGACCGGACCATGCCGTTGTGCCAGGTGGAATAGGAGGCCGAGCTGCGGGCGCCGGAGCCGGGCTTGTCCTCGGCCACCAGACGGCTGTGCATGGCCATCCCCACCTCCTGCAGGGTGGTCATGACCAGAGGATCGTAGTTGAAGTTGAAGGGGTCGCGGAACGGCGGCACGAACACCACCATGCCGGTGGGGCCGGTCTGGTGCTGGTTGAAGATAATCTGCGGGAACCACTCGTGGAAAAGCTGCCGGTTGATATTGGTCGTCTCAGCCATCTGCGACATGTAGCTGTCGCGGTTATTGTCGTGGCCGATGTACTTTTGATAGAGGCGCGGAATGCTCTGGAACTCGCGCTTCAGAGGATCGTCCTGGCGCATGTACCAGTCCGAGACCAGCTCCATGCCGTCCGGATTGTCGTGGGCGAACAGGATGATCACGTCATCCAGCATCCGCAGGGTTTCCGCATCGTTCATGGTCAGCATGCGGTAGAGGACCTGGATCTGGCCCTGGCTGGTCACCGTTTCGGTGGCGTGCAGGCCCGCATCGATCCAGACGACCGCCTTGCCCTCGGCCGCCAGCGCCGTGGCGTCAGCCTCGGTCAGGCCCTCGGCCTTGGCCAGCCGGCGCGAGATCGACTTGTAGTGATCCAGCTTGGCGAGGTTGGCGGGGGAGGAGACGACGGCCATCCACTGGGTGCGGCCCTCTTCGGTCTTGCCGAAATCCACCAGCTTCATGCGGTCGGACTGGCCGGCCAGGGTCTTCAGATAGGACTCATAGGCCGTGTAATCGGCCAGGAAGTAGTCGCTTCCGGGGTTCTGAGCGAAGGCTTCGCTGGGCGGCGTGATGGTCGCCGCGTTTGCGGCGCCCCCCAAGACCATGACCAGCGCCAGGGCGGCGCTCGCCAATGCGTGTTTTCGTATCATTCCTAGACCCTCTTTCGACCCGGGGCGATCCACCCGGCTGCAAATGGATAAAACTGAAGATGGCGCGGGGAAGGACCCGGGCGGAGGCGCATAGGGCGCTTAGGGCGCTGCGCTGGCGAAGTCCCAGCCATGAGTCCTCCGGCTATCGGCGCAGGGCGCGCCAATCTTCCCCTGCAAGACGCAGCCAGAGGGAGAAGCCTCACTCAGAAATGATGGGATGCAGCTCGATTGTCCCGGCGTCGCTGGATTGGGCGCGCGCCAGACCATAGGCCTCCAGCATGGCCACGAACCCGGCCGTATCCCCGGACTTGAACCGACCGCTCAGGGGCTGCGCGGCCAGGGCCGGATCGGTGATCTCGATCTTGCGCGCCGAATAGCGGTTCATTTCCTGGACGATGACGCCGAGAGGACGGTTTTCGAACACGAGCCTGCCGTCACGCCAGCTCGTCAGCTCATCGAGATCACGCTTTTCGACGGTCCAGGGCCCCTTGCCGTCCTGAACCAGGTGATCGCCCGGCGCCAGGTCCACCTGGCCGCTGTCGGCGACGACGCGAACCTTGCCCTCCACCAGACTGACGGACCAACGCTGCGGCTCCAGCCGGACGTCGAACGCCGTCCCCAGCGCCGTCACGGTCCGGCCGCCTGCGGTGACCACGAAGGGGCGCGCCGGATCGTGACTGACCTCGAAAAAGGCCTCGCCGCGCACCAGGGTCAGGTCGCGGCCCTCGCCCCATCCGGTCAGCCGAACCTCGGTGTCGGTGTTCAGGGTCACCTTGGAGCCGTCGTCGAGCACGACCGTGCGCCGCCCGCCCAGCTCGGTGCGATAGACGGCCAGGGGCTCGGCGGCGGCGATCTGAGTCGGGGAGTCGGAGGGCTGGGCCTGGCGCCAGGCGCTATAGCCCAACAGGGCGGCGCCGGTCACCAGGACGGCGGCGATCCCGGCCGCCCAGGGCAGGCGCGCGCCATGACGCTCGGCGTCGAGCTCGGCGGCCACGGCGGCGCGGGCGGCGAGGATTTCGGGATCGTTCCTCAGCCCGCCCAGGCGTTCCCAGGCGCTGGAGACCGAAGCCCAGGCCGCCCCGTGCGACGGGTCTGCGGCGAGCCAGGCTTCGAATTCTCTGCGGACATCGGCGTCACCCGGATGGCGTTCCAACCGCACGAACCACGACGCGGCGTCAGGATCACCGGAAAGTCCGTCGAATCGGCGATCGTCGTTCATCGGTTTCCTGCAGCCGGGTCGAGACGACCCGAAGCGCCTTGGTGACATGCTTTTCGACGGCGCTGACCGAGATGCCCAGTCGCGTCGCGGCGGCCTTATAGCTCAATCCTTCAAAGCGGATGAGTACGAATGCCGCCCTTGTGCGGGGAGACAGCTCCTTCAACGCCTCCACCGCGGCGGAGGCCTCCTGTTTGGCCTGCAGAATCCGTTCGGGCGACAGGTCGTCGCGGGGGTGCTGAATCTCCTTCAATTCGCAATGGGCGCTGGACCTGCGCACCGTTTCGCGGCGCCGGCGATCGAGCAGGACATTGGTGGCGGTCTGGAAGATGAAGCTGGGCAGGTTGGCGATTTCGATGGTGCTGCGGCGGTTGTGCATGCGCAGCAGCACCTCCTGGATCAGGTCGTCGATCTCGTGAGCTTCGGCCCGGCGCCCGAAAAAGGCGCGAAGGGCCGGCTGAAACGGCAGGGAGGCAAACGCCAATCCCTCAGGCTCCTCGTCGGTCCTGGTCGTTTCGGCCCAAGCCATTGGTTACCCCGAACACCCCGATTAGTCTTATTGCGGTCATGTTTGGGACAAGCGAGGGTAAGGTCAATGGGGTTGGGTCAGCACGGGCGCCCGGCGCAGAGGCTGCCGGCTTTTCAGGCGGCGGGGCCGGCCTCTCGTCGTCCATGAGGCGGAGCGGTGAAAATCGCCCTTCCCGGCGCGGCGTCGGACTGGTCAAGCCGAACAGCCTGCGGGAAAGCCAGGGGCTGGGGGCGGAGCTGTGTCGTCATTGAGCCTTCACCCGATTGGGACCGCCATCGCATGTCTGTGTTGCGCCCTGCTGCCGGCGACAGCCGCAGCCGCGGCCGACTCGACGGGGTCCTACGCGATCCCTGCGGGCCTGCCTCTCGGCCAGGCGCTGACCCGGTTCTCGGAGCAGAGCGATCGGGACATTCTATTCACGCCGAACCTCGTCGCCGGCCTGCGGACGCGGGGGGTTTCGGGAAGGGTGGAGGCCGGAGCCGCGCTCACCGCCCTGTTGGATGGTTCAGGCCTTACCTGGCGGGCGGTCGAAGGCCGCTATCTTGTCGAGCGGCGACGCGCGCCGCCGACGTCCGGGCCAGGCGGTGGTGTCGCCGCAGAGGCTGAGGTGGCCGGCGTCATGGTGACGGCCCTGCGTCGCCCGACGCTGGAGCGGCTCACGCCCATGTCCATGCGGGTCTTTTCCGGCGACGACCTGACGCGGGCCGGGGCGGTCACCTTCACCGACGCCGTCGATCTGATGCCGGGCCTTATCCAGACCGGGACGGGGGTCGGTCGCAACCGGCTCAGCCTGCGCGGCGTCTATGGGGCCGGCGAGGCGACCACAGCCCTCTATTATAACGAGGCGCCGGTCACCGGGCCGAGCGGCACCACCGCTGATCCGGGGGGCTCATCGCCGGAGTTCCTGCTGGTGGATGTGGCGAGCCTCGAACTGCTTCGGGGGCCGCAGGGCACGCTCTATGGCGCGGGCGCCATGGGGGGCGCGCTGAAGGTGGCGTTCAATCGCCCGGACCTGTCGCGGGCGGGAGGTCTCGTCTCGGGGGCCGTCTCGGCCAATGCCGGCCAGGTGGGCGGCGGCGCCAGCCTCGTGCTCAACCAACCCCTTGTCCCCGACCGCGTCGGGCTTCGGTTGACGGCCTATCGCCAGGACGACCCGGCCTATGTGGATAATGCGCGCCTGGGCCTCGAGCGCATCAATGACAACCTTGTCTGGGGCGCCCGCCTTGGCCTGCGCGCCGAACTTTCCGACGACCTGACCCTGGACCTGAGCGCGGCCTACCAGGCCAATGACCTGGCCGACACCAGCGCCGGCTCGGCGGCGGCCCCGCGCCATGTCAGCCGCGCCTATGTGCGCACCCCCTTCGACGGGGAGATCGCCCTCTATCAAGGGGCGGTGTCCTGGCGGGGGGAGGGGGTCATCCTGGTGGCCAACGCCGCGGCCTATAGCTGGGACAGCACACGTTACATTGACTACACCGGCACCCTGCAGACGGAGCGGCTGAACCCGGAGGGGTGCCGACGCTACCTGCAACCCTCGGTCCCGCTCTGCACCCCCGCCCAGCTTGAGACCTACGCCGCCTATGTGGACAGCCGCAGTCCGGGGCTCCTCTACCAGCCGATCCAGCTGGACGCCGAGGTGCAGGAGCTTCACCTCCAGTCCGATACTGAAGGACCGGTGGCCTGGACGGCGGGCCTGTTCCGCGAGGTGCGCGACGACGTCATCGACAGCCAGGTGCTGGCGGCCGATCCGCAGACCGGCCTGCCGCGCCGGGACGCGGGATTCACCGGCCGGCGCATCGTCGACAGCCGCCTGACCCAACGGGCCGTCTATGGCGAGGTCACCCTGGGCGCCGGCCGTGACACCGCCCTGGTCCTGGGCGCGCGCCGGTTCGAATATGAGAAGCAGACCCGGGGCGCGGCCCTGGTGGTCAATGTGATCTCCAACACCAGCGACGCAAACTTCCGCACCCGGACCCGGGAGGGGGGCTGGAGCCTGAAGGCCCTGGTCAGCCGACGGTTTTCGCCCACGACCCTGGGCTATGTGCAGGCCTCCCAGGGGTTTCGTCCCGGCGGGGTCAATCCGGCGCCGGGCCTGCCGGAGAACCTGTCGGCCTATGGCGCCGACTCCCTGTGGAACTACGAGATCGGCATGAAGGGAAGCTGGCTGGGCAGCCGTCTGACCCTGGACGCGGCCCTCTATACGATCGACTGGCAGGATATGCAGTACACCGCCAACAGCGCCAACGGGGCCTTCTCCTTCATCACCAATGTCGGCAAGGCGCGGGTGAACGGCCTGGAGGCTGACGCCACCCTATGGCTGAGCCCCGTGCTGCGCGGCGGCGCCAACCTCGCCTTGACCGATGCGGTGCTGACCAGCGATCAGGCCAGCGCCGATGGGGCGGGCCTCGGTTCGGCGGGCGACCGGCTGCCAGCCGTGCCGCGCGTGGCCGCCGGCGGCTGGCTGGAGCGCAGGATCGACCTTGCGGCGGGAGACATGGTGCTCCTGCGCGGAGATCTTTCCTATACGGGCCGCTCGCACAGCACCTTCAAGCCCGGCGTCGGAGCCGATGCGGCGCTGGGCGACTTCTGGCTGCTGAAGCTGCGGGCCACATTTCGCGCCGACGACTGGACCCTGGAGGCGTTTGTCGACAACGTCACCGACACCCATGCGGCGGACTTCGCCACGACGGGGCGCCAGCCGGCCATCTATGCGCCCCGGCCGCGGCACTTCGGCCTCACCGTGTCCTACGCCTTCTGAGCTGGGCTCGGAGCGCCGACGCCGAGGCGCTGAGCGCCCTGCGCGGCGGTGACGATCTCGGCCCCGCCGCGCCGCGCACGGTCGATGAGACGGGCCAGGGCCTCCGGCGTGCAGCCCCAGGGCGAAGGCGCCTCCCGGACATCGTGGGTGTAGAGGATCAGCCAGGCCTTGCGGGCGAGGGCCTGGTCCAGCCAGCGGCTGGCGATGGCCTCGCCCTCGGCCCCCTCGATCCCGACGGCGGGGGCCTGGTTCAGGTCCGTTCCAGCGGTGATCACGCCGTGGTGCAGGGCGCGCAGGGTGGCGTAGCGGGGACTCAGCGCCCGCTTCGGTCCGGCGGCGACGTCGCCATAGGGATAGGCGAAGCTGGTCGCAGGCCCTGTCCGCCACTCATCCAGGGCGGCCAGGTTGCGTTCGGCGTCGGCCCTGGCCTGAGCGCCTGAGGCGCGGCCGCAGTCCAGGTGGCTGAAGGTGTGGCAGGCGATCTCATGGCCGGCGGCGGCCAGGCGCCGGTAGTCTTCAGCCTGCGCATAGCGGCCCATCGGTCCGTCGCTCCCGGCCAGTCCGGCCGAGACATAGAAGGTCCCCCGCGCGTCGTGGGCTTCCAGCAGGGCGGCGCCGGCCTCGGCGGCGCTCAGCGGCGCGTCGTCGAAGCTGAAGGTGACCATGGGGCTCTGCGGTCCGGCGGTCAGGGGGCGGCGATGGGCCAGCCGCACAAGCCGGCGGCGCATCTTGCCCTTGAGCGAACGGTCGGGCTGGTAGGCTTCGGCAGGGGACATCAGACAGCCTCGGCATAGAGGGCGGCGCGATAGAGCCGCATGGCGAAGGCGCGGCTCTTGAGCGGCGCCAGGCCATTGAGGGCGTAGGCCTTGACCATCGGCCGCCAGAGGCCGCGCAGGGGCGCGCGGCGCAGGAGGCGGGCGACGCGATAGCTGGGATAGGTGCGGACCACCTCGGGATGGGCGGCCACCACCCGGGCGAAATTGGCCGCCGACTGCTCGTACTTGGCCGCGATGGTCGCAGCGCTGTCGAGGCCGAGATGGGTGGCGGTGTTGTCGATGTGCAGGATCGGCCAGCGGCGGGCCACCCGCATGCCCCACTCCACATCCTCCCAGCCCCAGCCGGCGAAGCCCTCGTCGAAGCCCTCGGCGGCGAAGACATCCCGGCGGACCAGCAGGTTGGAGGTGAAGACGTGCTTTTCCGGCGCGGCCCTCCGCTCGGAGGCGGGCAGGCAGTCGCTGTGTCCGGCCATGGCCCGGTGCAGGGCCTGGTCGGGGCGGGGCTCCACCTGCAGCAGCGAGAAGCCGCCGAAGGCCACGGCCGGATTGTCCTGGGCGATCAGGGCCAGCCAGCGGCCGAGGAAGTCGTCGGAGTCGGGCGCCATGTCGCTGTCGAGAAACAGGAAGTGGCCGGCCCGCGCATGGCTGACCAGCCGGTTGCGGCCCTTGGCCCGGCCCTCATTGGCCGTCAGGGTCACCAGGCGGACGGGCAGGGGCAGGGCTTCGACCTGCCCGCGGACCCGCTCGGTGAGGGCGGCGTCGGCCGTGCCGTCGTCCAGCAGGATGATCTCGGCGGCCACCGGCTCGCGCCCCAGGGCGGCCAGGAGATCGCAGGGGTCGTCGCCCTTGAAGGGGATCAGCACCGACAGACGCGGCCGACCCTCGGCCCAGGGGCCATTGTCGAACAGGGTCTGGCTCATGCCGTGCGCGCCCTGTAGCCGCGGACCAGGGCCAGGCCGCGGCTGCGCAGGGCGCCGGTGTCCAGGGCGAAGGTGATGGCCCCGAACACGGCGGCGCCGAGGCCCGCCTTCAGGATCAGCTCGGCCCAGCCGCCCAGGGCCGGAACCTGGGCGACGGCGACGCCCATCACGGCGGTGGCGAAGACCGTCTGCAGCAAGGGCGTCCACGGCACCGGCAGGCGCAGGCTGCGGGCGCCCAGCGCCACCGAGGCCGCCAGGCCCAGGCCATAGCTGGCCACCGTGGCCCACAGCGCGCCGTCGAGGCCGAAGCGCGGGATCAGGATCAGGTTGAGGACCAGGTTGGCGAGCGCCGGAATGGCCATGGCGGCCAGCAGCAGCGGGGTCCGCTGGCCCAGGGTGAAGGCCTGATGGAAGTAGTAGGTGGTCAGGCCCGCCAGCAGGCCGCTGACGGCGATCCACGGGGTGACGTGGGCCGCGCCGACGGCGAGCTCCTGGCCCACCATCAGCTGGGCGAGCGGCGCGGCCACCAGGGCCAGGCCCACCGCGGCGGGCACGCAGAGCAGCAGCATGAGGCTGGCCTGTTCCCGGGCCGCGGCGCCCAGTTCGCCTGGCCCGCCGCGCTCCAGGGCTGCGATCAGGGCCGGGCCGCCGGCGGCGCCCAGCCAGATGAACAGGACGTCCAGGGTGCGGTTCGCCAGGCTGTAGCCGGCGTGATAGACGCCCACCGACGCCTCATCGAGGAAGGCCGCCAGCAGGAAGCGGTCGGTGGTCGAGAGGACCAGCGCCAGGATCAGCGACAGGGCGACCGGCAGGCCATAGCCGAGATAGCTCCGCGCCCGTGGCGCCTCGAACCGGCCACGCCGGCTGTGCGCCAGTTCGGAGGGCAGGGTCCAGGCCATGCAGACCGCGGCGGCCACGCCGAACCCGATCAGCGGCGCCGCCCCGCCCAAGCCCAGATAGGCCAGGACCGCGCCGACCGCGAAGGCGCCCAGAGTCTGGATGATGTCGATGGCGGCCGCGCCGGCCACTTCGCCGGCGGCGCGGCGGCGTTCCTGGGCGAGCTTGGCGAAGGTCCGCGGCAGGACCGCCAGTACCCCGCAGATCACGGCCAGCCGCAGGCCCGGCGCCATGGGAACCAGCAGGGCCGCGACGAGCGCCAGCGGCAGGACGACCAGCAGGGCGAGCCAGGTGCGATAGACCGTCGCCGCATGGGCGCCGCCCTGGCCCTTGTCGGTCTCCGCCACCCAGAAGCGGGCCATGGCGGCCTCGTTCCAGGTGAAGATGGCAGTGTGCAGCAGGCTCATCACCGAGAAGCCGAGGGCGTAGTCGCCGAACTGCGAGGGGGCCAGCAGGCGGGTGAAGGTGACGATGGTCGCCAGCCCCACCAGGCCCTGGATGATATTGACCGGCAGGTAGCCGACCACGCCGCGCCAGAACATGAGCCTGGTCCTAGCGCACGGTCTGCCGATCCCCGAGCAGGCAGGGGATGGTCATGGCGATGATGTAGAGGTCGAGCCAGAGCGACTGGCGCTCGATATATTCGATATCCAGCTGGATGCGGCGGCGCACATCGGCCGGGGTGTCCACCGGCCCGCGGGAGCCGTGGATGGCGGCCCAGCCGGTCATGCCGGGCTTCATCCGGTGGCGGTGGGCGTATTCGGCCACCAGTCGGGCCGACTCCACATCGCCGGTCATCATGCCGATGGCGTGGGGGCGGGGCCCCACCAGGGACATCTCGCCGGTGAGCACATTGAAGATCTGCGGCAGTTCGTCGAGGCTGGTGCGGCGGATGAAGCGGCCCACCCGGGTGACCCGGGCGTCGCCGGCCTGCACCTGCTGGCGCGCCTGGGCGTCGGCCAGGTCGTGGCGCATGGAGCGGAACTTCCAGACCACGATCTCTTCGTTGTTGAAGCCCTGGCGGCGCTGGCGGAACAGGATGGGGCCGGGGCTGTCGAGGCGGATGACGAGCGCGATCAGCGCCATGATCGGCAGGGCCAGGACCAGGGCGGCGACGCCGATCACGAGATCCAGGCTGCGCTTGGTGATCGCCCGCCCCAGATGGCCCGGAGGCCCAGAGATGCGAGCCAGGGGCAGGTCGCTGATCGTCTGGGTCCGCCGCGTGGCGATGGCGTCCGCCGGCGCGATCTCGTCCTCCAGCAGCAGGCTGATCTCATTGGGCAGGGGGCGCAGGGCCGCGATCACCTGGCGCACCCGATCCCGCGCCCCGGTGGGCACGGCGACGATCACCCGGTCCACATAGGGCATGATCCGGTGGTCGAGCAGGGCCTGGGTGTCGCCGAGCACTGGCACGCCGCGCAGGGCGCTGGGAACGCGGGCCAGGCGGTCGTCGAAGATCCCGAGGATGTTCATCTCTCCGGACCGGATCACCTCGCCGATCAGCCGCTCGGCCGCCGGGGTGGCGCCCACCACGACCACATTGGGGGTCAGTCGGCCGTCGGCGCGCCAGCGGCGGACCATCGCCCACCAGACCCCGTGCAGGCCGTAGACTCCGAGGAAGGCCGCGACGGTCCACGGCCCCAGGGCGGTCGCCACGGCGCGCAGGGGCAGGAAGATCGACAGCAGGGCGATGGCGACCAGGACCCCGGCGGCGGCGGCCACGGAGGTCTGGGCCAGGTGGTAGGCCAGCCCCTGGCGGCTGCGGAAGCCATAGGTGTCGAACAGGCTGAGGGCGATCATCACCGCCAGGGCGGGCGCCGCATAGACGCCGGCCGGTCCCGGCCCGACCCCAAAGGCCGCCACGCCGATGATCAGCAGATAGAGCCCGTCCACCGCCTGGAAGGCCCAGGCATAGGCCTGACCCTGCAGTCGCCTGCGGGTGGGGCTCAGCCGGCCCGGACGCATCGGACCGCGGCGGTCCTGGACGGGCGCCGACTCGGCCGGGGGAAGGGCGTTCTCCAGGCCCTGCTCAAGGCCCAGGGCGAACAGGGGCTCGGCCTCAGCGGCCGGCGCGTGGTCGGCCGGCGAGGGGCGAGGGGCTCTGTGGGCAGCCTGAGGGAGACGAACCAGGTTGGACATTCTGTACGCGGGTCAGTGAATTCCCGCCCAGTATGGGGCGCCGCCCCTGATCGACAGGTTAACCCCGCCCTCGCGCGGCTCTTTCGCCCGGCGCCGCTTTGAGCCGTTGCCCCCGCCCCCGGGTTTCGGCTATGGAGACCGTCCTTCGAGATCGCGGCCGGGTGCAAGCCCAGGGCGGCGTCTGACCGAGGGACGGGAGACAACCCGGTTCAAATCAATGGTGACGTGGCCGAGTGGCTGAAGGCAACGGTTTGCTAAATCGTCATACCTGAAAGGGTATCGAGGGTTCGAATCCCTCCGTCACCGCCACCTTCCCCGCAGTGAGATCAGCGCCTGGCCCTTCCGGCGGCCGAGCCCTTGGCGTGGGGCGAAGACGCTGTCCGATCCGGGGCAATATCGCCTTGCGGGCGATCGGAGCCTCGCCCACTCTCCCGGGAACGCCGCCGTCGTTTGCTGCGCTTCCACCCACACGTCCCGGGGGCGCGCTGTCCCCCGGCGCGGGAGACTTGGCCTTGAAAATCCGCCAGCCCTGCGCCGTCGGCCTCTAAGGGAAATCCATGCGTTCGAAGCCGCCCCATCTGTCCTCTGGTCGCCTGGACATCGGCGCATGAGCGTTCGCAGCGTTACGGTCGGCCCCTTTGACGACCAGCGGCCTGGGACGTCGGGCCTGCGCAAATCCACCCGCCAGTTTCAGACGGCGCACTATCTGGCGACCTTCATCCAGGCGGTGTTCGACACCTGCCCGATCGACGGCGAGATCGTCCTGGGCGGAGACGGGCGGTTCTTCAGCGAGCCGGCGGCCCAGGAGATCCTGCGCATCGCCGCCGCCAATGGCGCCAAGCGCGCGGTGGTGGGGCAGGGCGGCCTGCTGTCGACGCCGGCGGTGTCGCATCTGATCCGCAGCCGGAGCGCCTGGGGCGGCATTGTCCTGTCGGCGAGCCATAATCCCGGGGGACCGGACGGCGATTTCGGCGTCAAGATCAACGGCCCCAACGGGGCCCCGGCGCCCGAGGACGTGACCGAGGCCATCTTCGCCCGGACGCGCCAGATCGCCGCGTACAGGATCTTCGACGGCCCGCGCCTCGACCTGACGCAGCTCGGGACCCATGAGCTCGGCCCCCTGGCGGTGGAGGTGGTCGATCCCGCCGCCGACTATGCGGACCTGATGGAGCGGCTGTTCGATTTCGACCGCATCGCCCAGCTTCTTCGGGCGCCGGAAGGCGGCCTGCTGTTCGACGCCATGCACGCGGTGACGGGACCCTACGCCACGGAGATCTTCTGTCGCCGCCTGGGGGCGCCGGAGCGCGCGATCCTGCGGGGCGCGCCCCTGCCGGACTTCGGCGGCGGCCATCCCGATCCCAGCCTGGCCAACGCCCAGGCCCTGGCGACCCGCATGAACGCCGGCGATGCGCCCGCCGTGGGCGCGGCTTCCGACGGCGATGGCGACCGCCATCTGGTCATGGGCCCCAGCTTCCCGGTGAGCGCCAGCGACAGCCTCGCCATCCTGCTGGCCAATGCCGAGCACGTGCCCGGCTATCGGGGCCGCATCGCCGGCGTCGCGCGCTCCATGCCCACCAGCCGGGCGGTGGACGCCGTCGCCGAGGCCCTGGGGCTTGCCTGCTACGAAACCCCTACGGGGTGGAAATATTTCGGCGCCCTGCTGGATTCCGGCCGCATCACCCTGTGCGGGGAAGAGAGCGCCGGGGCGGGGTCGGACCATGTCCGCGAAAAGGACGGCCTCTGGGCGGTTCTGTACTGGCTCAACATTCTCGCCGCCCGCGGCCTTTCGGTGGAGGAGGTGGTGACCCGGCACTGGGCGCGGTTTGGCCGCGTGGCGACCCAGAGGCTCGACTGGGAGGGGCTGCCGAGCGACCGGGCGGCTGAGGCCATCGCGTCCCTGCGTCGCCAGCTGGCGAGCCTGGGCGGGACGAGAGTCGCGAACCGGGTCATCGAGCGGGCGGACGACTTCGCCTATGACGACCCGGTGACCGGCGCCAGGTCGGAGGGCCAGGGGGTGCGGCTGTTCCTGTCCGACGGCGGACGAGTGGTGTTGCGTCTCTCCGGCACCGGCACGCAGGGGGCGACGCTGCGGGTCTATCTCGACCAGTTGAACGCGCCGCCGTCACAGCCGGCCAGCGTAACCACTATGGACCTGGAGCACGTGGCGCAGGCGGTGCTTGTCGGCGTCGATCCGGACCTTCTGGCCCAAAGCACGACCCAGCATCGAACCTAGAGCGCGTTCAGGAGCCTATGGCGACGTTCGGGCGTTGAACCCCACGGCAGCGCTCAAATCGAATCTGCGCCACGAACGGGTCTTGAGAGGGCCATATGACTGAGGGTAAGCCGGCAAAGTCGGCGCGTGTTTCCACCGGCAGCCCGGGGCTGGACAGCGTCCTGCGGGGGGGATTGCCGCCGAACCGGGTCTATCTTCTTGAAGGCGCCCCCGGATCGGGCAAGACCACCCTGGCCCTGCGCTATCTCCTCGACGGCGTCGGGAAGGGTGAGCGCGTGCTCTATGTGACCCTGTCAGAGACCGCCGAAGAGCTCCAGGCGGTCGCGGAGTCCCACGGCTGGGGCCTGGAGGGCGTCGACCTGTTCGAACTCGCCTCGGCCAACGAGGTGCTGGGCGAGGGGCGGGAGCAGTCGGTCCTGCATTCCTGGGAGCTGGAACTGGGCGGTACGGTCCGGCTGATCCAGGAAAAGGTCGACGAGGTTCAGCCGACCCGCATCGTCTTCGACAGCCTCTCGGAGATGCGCCTGCTGGCGCAGGATCCCCTGCGCTACCGCAGGCAGGTCCTGGCGCTGAAGCAGTTCTTCGCCGGCCGGAACATCACCGTGGTCCTGGTGGACGACCTGACCGGCGAGAATGGGCAGCGCGACGCCCACCTGCACAGCCTCTGCCACGGCGTCATCACCCTGGAGCGGCTGACCCTGGAGTTCGGCCCTGCGCGGCGCCGTCTGCAGGTGCAGAAGCTGCGGGGAGTCAACTTCGTCGCGGGGTTTCACGATTTCACGATCCAGGAAGGCGGCCTGGAGGTCTATCCGCGGCTGATCGCCGCCGAACACCATGCGCCCTTCGCCGGCGATCCGACGCCGAGCGGCGTGCCCGAACTGGACCGGCTGCTGGCCGGCGGCCCGCTGCGGGGGACCACCACCCTGGTGACCGGGCCGGCCGGGGCAGGCAAGACCACCCTGACCCTGCAATATGTCTACGCCGCCTGCGAGCGGGGCGAGAGCGCGGCCCTGTTCGAGTTCGACGAGCGCATCGGCACCCTTCTTGTCCGCGCCGCCGCCATGGGCGTGGACCTGCAGAAGCATATCGACAGCGGCGCCCTGACCATTTCCCAGATCGATCCCGCCGAGGTCTCGCCCGGCCAGTTCGCCTGGATGATCCGCCGCGAGGTGACGGAAAGATCCGTCCGCATGGTGGTGATCGACAGCCTCAGCGGCTACGTCGCGGCCATGCCGCAGGAACAGCAGTTGATCCTGCAGGTGCATGAGTTGCTGTCATATCTGAACCAGCAGGGGCTGGTGACCTTCCTGATCAATCCGCAATCTGGCCTTGTCGGCAGCATGGCGACGGGGCTGTTGAACATCTCCTATGTCGCCGACGCCGTGGTCCTCATCCGCTTCTTCGAAGCCGAGGGCCGGGTCCGCAAGGCGATTTCCGTCATCAAGAATCGCGGCGGCGCGCACGAGGACACTATTCGCGAACTGCGTATCGACAGCGGAGGCATCCGGATCGGCGAGCCTCTCACCAACTTCCGGGGAGTCATGACGGGGACGCCCGAATACGCCGGCGAGCCCCATCCCTTGATGGAGCCGCGGGTCGTTGAGTCCTAGAGAAGACGTCGGGCGGAACCCGATCCTGGTCTGCGCCCCTTTCGGTCGCGACGGTGAGACGATCTCTGAACTCCTGCGGGGCGCTGGCTACGGCGTGCAGCTGTTCGGCGACCTTGGCGCCCTGGTCGCCCAGCTGGATCAGAGCGTCGGGGCCGTGCTCGCCACAGAAGAGGGCGTGGTGGCCTCCACCGTGCTGGCCGCGGCCCTGGCCGATCAGCCGGCCTGGTCTGACGTCCCGGTGCTCATTCTGACATCGCGGCGAAACAGCACCCGTCTCCCTGCGGACGGCCAGGGCGGACGGCTGCTCGCCGACATCACCAACGCCATTCTGCTGGAACGTCCGCTGGGTGCGCGCTCTCTGTTGAGCGCCGTCGATGTGGCGCTCCGCAGTCGGCGACGGCAGTTCGCCCTGCGCGACCAGATGGTGCTGCTGGCGCAGAGCCATGACGCCCTTGAGCTCAAGGTCCAGGAACGCACCGCCGAACTGGAGGCGGAGGTGGCGCAGCGCGCCAAGGCCGAAGCCGCCCTTCGTCAAAGCCAGAAGATGGAGGCTGTCGGCCAGCTGACGGGGGGGATCGCCCACGACTTCAACAACATGCTCACCGGCGTCATCGGCTCCCTCGACATCATGCGTCGGCGGATCGCCTCGAACCGCCTGGAAGACCTCGACCGGTTCATGGACGCGGCGCAGGCCTCGGCCAGCCGCGCCGCAGCGCTCACCCAGCGCCTGCTCGCCTTTTCCCGTCGGCAGTCCCTCGATCCCCGGCCCACCGACATCAACAGTCTGGCGGCGTCGCTGAACGAACTGATCCGGGGCTCGGTGGATGAGCGCGTAAGCCTCCGGTTCGCCCTCGACCCCGACCTTCCGCGGGCCATCGTGGACGTCAATCAGCTGGAAAGCGCGCTTCTGAACCTGGCGATCAACGCCCGCGACGCCATGCCCGACGGCGGCGAAATGACGATCGGGACGCGCGCGGTACATCTCGACGCTGGCGCCGCCCAGCGGCTGGGCGTCGCGCCGGGGGCCTATGTGACGATCTCGGTGTCCGACAGCGGGGTCGGCATGGCGCCCGACCTCGTGGACAAGGTCTTCGACCCGTTCTTCACCACCAAGCCGCTGGGGCAGGGAACCGGACTTGGCCTCTCGATGGTCTACGGCTTCGCCCGGCAGAGCGGCGGGCATGTGCGGATCGACAGTCACCCAGGCGCCGGAACCACGGTCGAGGTTCTCCTGCCCGCGACCGAGGACGAGGTGGCCGATGAGGCATCCGCCCCGGACGCCGCCCCGCACGGGGACGGCCAGCGGGTCCTGGTTGTCGAGGACGACCCGGCCGTTCGCCTGCTGGTCCGCGAGGTGCTTGAGGAGCTGGGCTACCTGCCGGTCGAGGCGGCCGAACCCCATGCGGCGATCCCGATCCTGGCCTCGCCCATGCCCTTCGATCTCTTGATCTCGGATGTCGGCTTGCCGGGCATGAACGGGCGGGAGCTTGCCGAGATCGCGCGGTCCCACCGGCCGCACCTGCCGATCCTGTTCATCACCGGCTATGCCGAAAACGCCACGATCCGGGCCGACTTCCTCGGCGCGAAGATGTCGATGGTGGCCAAGCCGTTCCGTCTGGAAGAGCTGGCCGCCAAGATCAACGAGATGGTGGCGGTCTCAGCCTGACGCCGACCTGCCTCTGCGCCACTTCCAGACCAGCAGGCCAATCGCCGCCATGGCCAGGCCCGCGAGGGCCGGCTCCAGCAGGCCTTCCGGCAGGAGGCTGAACCCCTGGGCGGCGAGATAGCCGGGCGCCAGCATCACCGGGATCCAGAGAACGGCGCCGACCAGGTTGGCGATCTGGAAGCGCAGACGGCGCATCTTCAGCATGCCGGCGGCCAGGGGGACCAGGGAGCGTATGGGACCCGTGAACCGGCCAAGCACCATGGTCAGCATGCCCGCCTTGCGGATGAACAGGCGCGCCCGGGCCACAGCGCGCCGGCGACGCTTCAGCAGGCGATGGCGCAGGGCCGAAGGCCCCATCCAGCGACCAAGTTCGTAAGAGACAGCGTCGCCGGCCACCGCGCCGACCATGGCGTAGAGGAGCAGAGGACCCGGCTCCAGGAGACCCGCGCCCAGCATGGCGCCGATGGCCAGCAGCATGGGGGTCGAGGGCACGAAGAAGCCCACGAAGGCCAGGCTTTCGGCGAAAACCAGCAGGCCGATCACCAGTCCGGCCTGCTCGGGATGGTCTTGGAGCAGCGACGTCAGGCCGCCTTGGAAGCCGCCTGTGGCGTCAGCTTGCAACATGCCGCAGTTAAGGCCGCCGGTGCGGCCCAGGTTCCCAGGAGGGAGTCAGTTCAGGGCTTTTCGACCGGATCGGGCGTTTCCTCGGCCGGCTCGCCCAGATCGGTCTCCGGCGCGGTGGAATGGCCAAGCTCTTTCACATAGGCCTTGTGCTCATCGACAATGCCGCTGGGTTCCGGCCGCGCCTCTTCGGCGCCGATACCGAAGGCCTGGGCGCCGGGGCGGGCCCGGCCGGGCTCATCGCTGGTGAGTTCGGTGGAGGAGGCGGGCTGTTTGGGATGTTCGGCCATGGAGTCTCCTTGGATGGTTCGGTTCAACCCCGGCGCTCTCCGACTCGTTCCCTCAGAGAGGCTGCGTTAACCTTCCGTGCGGAAAATCGATGAGTCTCTCACAGGAGTTTCCCATGTCGGCCGACCGACGCCCGGCGAAGGATGACTTGACGCAGCAGCTGTCGGACATGTTTCAGCAGATTCAGTCGCAGCCCGTGCCCGACCGCATCACCTCGGTGGTGGACCAGCTGGATGGCGAGACCGAAACCGACCTGACGCTCAAGTCGCAGCAGGCCGCTATCGCGGGGTGACCGCGTCCGAGGCCTTCGGCGTTGGATCTGCGGCCTCGCGTTCTTCCATGATCTTGATCAGCCTGTGGCGGGCGCGGTTCACCCGGCTCTTGATGGTGCCGATGGCGCAGCCGCAGATTTCGGCCGCCTCCTCATAGCTGAGGCCGGCTGCGCCCACCAGGATCAGGGCCTCGCGGTGCTCGTCCGGCAACTGGGCCAGAGCGGCCTGGAGGTCCTGCATGGCGACGCTCCAGTCCTGGCTTGGCGGCGTCTTCAGCTGCTTGGCGTAGTCGCCATCCTCGTCACGCACCTCGCGGCGGCGCCGGGCGATCTGGGTGTAGTAGGTGTTGCGCAGGATGGTGAAGAGCCAGGCGCGCAGATTGGTGCCCGGCTCGAACTTGTCGCGATTGGCCCAGGCCTTGATCAGGGTGTCCTGCACCAGATCATCGGCGTCCGAGCCATTGTGAGTCAGCGACCAGCCAAAGGCGCGCAGGGCCGGGATCATGGCCACTACCGCATCCCGCCACCGGTCGCGCGTCATCTGGGAGCCTTCGCTCGTCACACCTGCTCCTTGAGGCCGGTAAGGGGCTTGGCCGGCCGCCAGACCACCAACGTGGCCGAGAGTCTTCCGTTCCGGGTTGCGCCGGCGGGTTCGAGGGCCAACCTTAAGGAACAGGGGGCGCCTGATCAGCGTTCATCTTTGAACCTTCGCACTGGCGAGGGGCGCGGCTGGCAGGCCTGCGGAACCGGATGGGGAGGGGTGGAATGGCGCCTTCGGACGACGCAACCATGACCTTCGCCGCCCAGGACGCGCCGGCCCAGGCGCGGCTGGAGCGGTACCTCGCCGCCCGGGCGCGCAGCGAGCACCTGGTTCGCGACCTGTCGCCCGAGGACCAACTGGCCCAGTCCATGCCGGACGCCAGCCCGACCAAGTGGCACCTGGCCCACACCACCTGGTTCTTCGAGACCTTCCTGCTGGCGCCCAACCTGCCGGGCTATCGGGTCTTCGACGAACGGTTCGGCTTCCTGTTCAACTCCTATTACGAGGCCCTCGGACCCCGTCAGCCCCGCCCGCAGCGGGGGCTTCTGACCCGTCCCTCGCAGGAGCGGGTGATGGCCTACCGCGCCCATGTGGACGAGGCGATGACCCGGCTGCTGCTGTCGGGGGAGGCCGGCTTCGAGGACCTGTTCGACCTGGGCCTCGCCCATGAAGAGCAGCATCAGGAGCTGATCCTGATGGACATCCTGCATCTCTTCGCCCAGTCGCCGCTGAAGCCCGCCTATGGGCGCGCCGCCGTCGCCGCCGCGACCGATCCTGGTCCCCTCGGCTTTCTGGGCTTCGAGGGCGGGCTGGTCGAGATCGGTCATGATGGAAAGGGCTTCGCCTTCGACAACGAAGGCCCGCGCCATAAGACCTTTCTGGCGCCCTACAGCCTGGCCGATCGCCTGGTGACCCAAGGCGAATGGCTGAGCTTCATGGCCGATGGCGGTTATGAGCGGCCCGAACTCTGGCTGTCGGACGGCTGGGCCCGGGTCCAGGCCGAGGGCTGGCGCGCGCCCTTCTACTGGCAGGAGGCCGAGTCCGGCGCGGGCTGGAGCGTCATGAGCCTGCAGGGTCTGCGGCCCCTCGATCCCCACATGCCCGTGGCCCATCTCAGCTATTTCGAGGCCGACGCCTTTGCGACCTGGGCCGGCGCGCGGCTGCCCACAGAGGCCGAATGGGAGCATGCCGCCGCCCAGCTTCCCCGCCGCGGCAATTTCCTCGACCGGTCCTGTCCCGCGCCGACGGCCGCCAGCGGGTCTGGCCTGCGCCAGATGTATGGCGACCTCTGGGAATGGACCCGCAGCGCCTATGGCCCCTATCCGGGCTTCGCCCCGGCCGAAGGGGCGGTGGGCGAGTACAATGGCAAGTTCATGAGCGGCCAGATGGTGCTGCGCGGCGGCGCCTGCGTGACGCCGGCCGGCCATGTGCGGGCCACCTATCGCAACTTCTTCCACCCCCACCAGCGGTGGATGTTCTCGGGCCTGCGCCTGGCCAGGGACGGCGCCGCGCCCAAGCCCCGCCGTCGCAGCGCCTTCGAGGCTGACGCCCTGTCGGGCCTCTCGAGGCCGCAAAAGGCGATGTCGCCCAAGTACTTCTACGACGCCGAGGGTTCGCGGCTCTTCGAGGATATCTGCGGCCTGCCGGAATATTATCCGACCCGCACCGAACTGGCCCTGCTCAAGGACGCCGCCGCGGAGATGGCCGCCTTCATCCCGCCGGACGCCGTCCTGGTGGAGTTTGGCAGCGGCGCCAGCCTCAAGACCCGGCAGATCCTCGACCATGCGCCGCAGGTGGCGGTCTATACGCCCATCGACATCAGCCCCAGCGCTCTGGACGAGGCGGTGGCCAGCCTGTCGGCCGACTATCCGAACCTCGCGGTCGCGCCTCTGGCGGACGATTTCACCACCGCGCTGGATCTGCCGGCGCAGGCGCGGGGCCGCCCCGCCGTGGGCTTCTTCCCGGGCTCGACCATCGGCAATCTGACGCCGGAGGAGGCCGTGGAGTTTCTGGTCAACGCCCGGCACCTGCTGGGCGAGGGCGCGCGCTTCCTGGTCGGCGCGGACCTAGTGAAGGACGAGGACGTGCTGGTGGCCGCCTATGACGATGGGCAAGGCGTCACGGCGGCGTTCAATCTGAATCTGCTGACGCGGATGAACCGGGAATTGGCCGCCGATTTCGACCTGTCGACCTTCTCGCATCGCGCCCTGTGGAACGCCGAGCAGTCGCGGATCGAGATGCATCTGGTGTCGGATCAGGCCCAGAGCGTGCGGGTCGCGGGCCGCCGGTTCGATTTCGCGGCCGGCGAGACCATCCACACCGAGAACTCACACAAATTCACGCCAGAGCGGCTGGAGGCTCTGGCGGGCATGGCGGGCTGGGCGATGGAGCGGCGCTGGATCAGTCCGGCGCCGGCCTTCGGGATTTTCCTGCTGAGCGCCTGAAGCGCGCCGGAGGTGCGTGGCCCCAATCACCTCTGGCGCGCCTCAGGCTGTCCAGCCTGGGCCGGGCGGTTCAGGCGCAGAGCCTGAACCTGCCAGCGTTTAGGACTCCGGCGTCTCGTCGGTGTCGCGGCGGCCGCCCCCACGGGAAGCCTCGCCGCCCTTGCGGCCGGCCGAGGCGGCCAGGTCTCGGTCCTTGGCGAAACTGCGCTTCTCGCCGGGCACGCTGGCGCCGCCCTTGCGCGCGATTTCACGGCGGCGCTCGGGGTTCATGGCGGCGAAGCCACGACGGGCGCGGGGGGGATTTTGGTCGGCGATGCTCATCAGGGTCACTCCTTGCAGGCGGCGTCGGAACTCTCGCCCGACGCTCCGGCTCCGGAAGGTCGTGTAAGGCTCCGCTCTAGCAACCCGCGAATCGCATCTGTGGTTGCGTCAGCGAATCCCGGAATTTTTTCAGGGCCCTGCGGCTGACGGACAAGGGTGGCGGCGGGGTTCCGCTAGCCCGGCAGGGTCACCCGCGCCGTCAATCCGCCACCCGGCCGATTGACCATCGTGACGT
>Ga0208179_1000187_pt1 | contig 46314 bp, 41 predicted proteins | sample Malvired_Geostar_FD_184238 | JGI IMG/M metagenome (GOLD analysis project Ga0208179, IMG submission 184238) | Marine viral communities from the Global Malaspina Expedition - Malaspina viral metaG DeepMed_Geostar (SPAdes) (version 2) | ecosystem: Environmental > Aquatic > Marine > Oceanic | place... | reverse complement strand
TCCCGACCCAGGTCAGGCACGTCCGGATCGGGCAACCGAAAACGGGATTCGATCCAATCGTTGAGCAGCAAGGCCACCGCCCCCGCGCCCAGCGCCGAATCGCGCTGCGGAGCGGTCATCTTCGACAGCGAACGGAAACTGGCCACGTCCGGCGTAGGAACCTCCGGGTCGTCGCCAAAGAAGAACGCTTCGGGGAACCGAAGCGCTTCTGATAACTTGCCAAGCGTGGTGCTCTCTGGCTCTTGGGATCCGGCTTCGTAGTTCGAAACCGATTTTTCCGTCAATCCGATTCGTTTGGCTAGCTCACGCTTCTTCATCCCCCGACGCTTGCGCGCCAGGGTCAATCGCAACGGGTTGAACATAACGGCCTCGGCTATGCCTTGCGCTGGATGTCGATGTCGATGTCTGGACCGCTGGGCGCATAGATCTCAACCAGTTGGTCGTCAAACGGGATGCTGCCCAGGATGACGCGCTCAGCCCAAGCCGTGATCTTGCCCTCCTTGCCGATGCTCAGCGGACGTGACAATTCCACGCGGATCTCACTGCGCGCATGGTCTGTGTGGTGCATAAGCACCCACGTCTGGTTGTCTTCCTCCTTCTCGCTTTCCGGCGGCAACCGCTCGAACAACTCCAGTTGGCGGTTGGCCTCGATAGCGTCCACCGTGTTCCTTCCCTTCCGGGAACGGTTGGTGGGGTGCGCCGACGGGTTGCCCGTGCCCTCATCGCCGGATGCAACGGTGATGGCCAACTTGCGTTCCTCGTGGACCGTCAAAGCGTAACTGCCAATGTCCTCGCGCACCCACTGCAGCGGACGCAGTTGGTCGCGGAGCGCAGCCACCACCTCTCCCCACATGTTCAAGCCGTGGTAGATGATGGGGTGGTTCAAGGTGAGCCGGGTCCGCTGCAGGTGCCCCTGATAGACGGCCTCCCGAAGCGGCCCCTCTTCCAAACCCAGTTGCTGGAGGCGGTTGGCGATGGCTTCGGGGTTGTCGAACAGAACGACGGTGTTCATCGGACTCCAAGGTGGGCAGCGGACTTCCGGTTATTCTCTCTCATTCGCGGAGGAAAAACAAGAACTCAAGGCTGCCCGGGATGGCTACCCCCGCCCCTCGCCGCTATGAGAGGCTTGCTCTTGTGCCATGCCGAGCGAAGCCACAGCCCCTTTTTCAGAGGGCGACCATAGTTGGCGCTACCATGGGAGCACGGCATCAGGAGGCTGCGCCATGTGGGGATGGCTGAATCGACTGCTCGGCACTGGAACGGCGGCGCCAGCACCGACGCCCTCTCCTGCACCGGCCCCGCGAGGCCCACTTCTCACCCCAGCGCTTCCAGTGGAGGCATCTGGGGTTCCCACGCATCCGGCCCACCTGACCCTGTTGGCCAAGTTCCGGCATCCAAGCGACCCCGTAGAGGTGGGCAAGCCCTACTGGAACAGCGTGCTGCCCGAGCCGGTGGACGCCTCCTTGGCTCTGTTTCGAAAGCGCGGCTGGCTCGTGGACGCCCCTTGGCAGGAAGTGTTCACCGCCCGGCACCGAATGGACGATCTGAAAGGGTTGCTACGCGACCAGGGCTTGCGCGTATCGGGCAAGAAAGCGGAGTTGGCCGCGCGGCTGATCGACGCCGACCCCGAGGGCATGCGTCAGCGGGTGGCGGACGTGAACGCCTGGGCGCTTTCGCCAATGGCGGCCGGTCCCGTCGAAGCACACCTGCTCGCTGAGAAAGCCGCCGAAGCCCAAGCGCACGACACTGCGTTCTCGGCACTGCGCAACGGCCGGGTGCGCGAGGCCGTAGAGGCCATAGTGGCCCACGAGCGCACCCGGCTTTTCCCCCGCGGTCTGGGCATCGACTGGCACCGGGAAGGCATTGGCGAGCGTATGGCCGACCGAGCCGCGGCCATCCTGCGTGCAACGCCTGGAATCTTGCGCGAGGTGCCCGAGCACGAGTTGGAACGATTGCGCCCGGTTGCGGCCATGTTGGAGTTGACCGGCGAAAGCCGATCCAAGCCGTGGCTACCTGTCGACCTGGTCGGCCACCCACGGTTGGACACCGAGACGGTGGTGCGCATGATCCATTTTCATGGCAGCAACACCGCCCGCCTTCAAGGGCTGCGCGAGGCCGGCTACAAGCAGGTGGACGTGATGACCTGCGGCAGCGCCAGTTGCCCCGCGTGCCAGGCGATGGACGGCAAAACGTTCACCATCGATCGCGTTCCCGAGTTGCCCCACCCCGGCTGCACGCACGAGATGGGGTGTCGGTGCATGTATCAGGCCCATTTGGATTATTAAAACGCAAGGAACTGTTATGCCTGGCCTTACCGATGTCATGCCCGCCATGGAGTCCTTCCAAGCCGCATTGCATGCCCGAGAGATTGAAGTGGTGCCCGGCCAGGTGGCCCCGAACCTTGGCTTCTACACCGACACCATACCGGGCGTCCAACGATTCGTTTACGTTTTCCATAACGGCTCAACGGTGAAGGCCTACGCGTGCTTCGTGCCGTACGAGCGCCACGAAGGCTTGCCGGTGTTCGCGGTCGGCTACGCCGTGCCCGAGGCCTACCGCGGCCAAGGGTTGGCCAAGGCCATCTTTGCGGCCGGCATCACCGAGTTGCAGCACCTTTTCGCAGGCAACCCGCCATTCTTTGTCGAGGCGATCATCGACCCGGGCAACCTAGCGTCCCAACGCGTGGCGGCGGCGGTGCTGGGCGGCGCGCACCGATCGATCACCGATCAGGCGTCCGGTTTGCCCGCGCTTCAATACCTTCGGAAGTTTGAGACAGGGCGGTAAAGTCGGTGCCATGATCACCTTCTCCGAACGGCACGGCTACAGCGCTCCCGAACCCGACATCACCGTACGCGAGGACGCCCCCGAGGCGTTGCGCAGTGCTGTCCCCACCGCGGCCCGGCAGGGGGGCATGGATTTCAACGACCTGCGCCGGGTGGTATGCCAGACGCTCGCCGTTGCGCCCGACACCCGGGGCAATTGGAGCGAGCCCAACGTCATGGACGAAGTCTACGGGCTGCTGCAAGAATGCGAGTGGTTCGAGGTCTACGACGTGATCGAAGCCCTTGCACGCGCCCTCTCGCACCAGCCGATCGTGCGCTACGACCAACCGGCTCCTGCGGACATGTTCAATCGGGACATCAACCGGGTGCTGCGCCGGAACGGCATCGGCTGGCAGCTTATCGTCGGACGTATCGAAATGCGTGGATCGGAGGTGTTCGAGGTCGCCGTCCGTGATGGCCGGGACGAGCTCTGGAAGGCCGGCAAGCAAACGACGGCCAACGAGCTCCACGAAGCCTTGCGCGATCTGTCGCGCCGCCCCCAGCCCGAGCTCACCGGCGCCATCCAGCACGGCATCGCAGCTTTGGAATGCCTGTCCAAGGACCTGACCGGCGACAAGGCCACGTTGGGCTCGTTGGTCAAGAACAACCCTGCCCTGTTCCCCTCCCCGCTGAGCGACGCCATCGCCAAGGTCTACGGGTTCGCATCAGAGAACGGTCGCCACTTGAAGGAAGGCGGTGCGCCGTCGTTCGAGGAAGCCGAGTTGGTGGTGGGATTGTCGGGCGTGCTCTGCCGCTACCTGGGGCGGAAGATCCCCAAGCCGTAAGTTCACAAGCAGCGACAAGCTCGTTTGCGGCGGTGTGAACCTGGGATTCGATGATTCCGCGGGCCATGGTTGTCCCTCCTACGCGAGTGCCCTGCCCCGTCATTTGTGTACTCGCGATAAACATCCCTAACCGCCCTGCTGCGGGGCGGTCGCTTTCACCGCAGAGCCGGCATTAGGCAGAACGCGCTCGGGAGAAGCGGTCGTCTTCAGACAAGGGGCCAGTTGAGCAAGCCAGACGCGCGCCTCGTCGAGATCGAGGTTGGAGCTCGCGTAAGTCTCACGCAGCAGCTTGGGCGAAAGCAGTTCATCCCATTTCTGTCTCGCCAAGTTGCCGGCGTTAGCCAGTAATTCATCGGTTGTTGGGGCGACGGCCCCACCCCTTTCTAGAGCATCCCGAGCGACTGGAGCAGCCGCGTCGAGATTTCCTGAAGCTGCTTCTCATCAACGACGCCATTACCCAGGAACAGGTCGCCAATGAGACGGCTTGGAGCCAGACCAAGACCACGCCCCACGCGTTCACATTTCAGCTGGTCTGGGGCGGGGCCGGGATGCTCGCGCGGGCCTTGGTCAACGCACACGAGCAGCCCAGCACTGCGTCGCCAGCTTCGACCTCAACTTACCACGTGTGACCCTGCTGCCCCCGCTCAACGCGCACTTGGCATAGCCGACTTGCAACAGGTGCGATAGGGCGTTCGGCGGTTTGCCGCCCAACGCTTCCTGGCTGCTGACCAGCAGCCGCCTACTCTAGCGACTGCACCCGTACGGCTCGGTCTACCGGGAGCCGATAACGGTCTCCGTGATCGGAGCTGCACGCCAAGACTCATCCCGCGTTGGGCTCCGCGTAGGGCGGCTCTGCGTGAACGTACACAGCGGTGACCTAAGTTACTGATTCCCCTAGTTAAAATGGAGCCAAGCGTCAGGAGGTCAATGGGACCATTTTCATGCGGGGCGCGCTGTACCCCGCCGCCGATACTAAGTACCTGTCGCTTGCACGCCACTCACCTGGGCTTTACGGCCATCGGTATACTTGCGGCATGCCTGCCCGCTCCATCCTGTTGCAGCTGTTCTTGATTGTCGCCTTGTTGGTCGACGGCATGGGCGTGGCAGTGGCGTCAATGCACGCGAACCACTCCACGGCGGGCATTTCGGACACCCCGGCAGATTCTGCCTCGCAGTCGGCTGCAGAGTCCAAGAAGCCCTGCCATGGCCAGCCCACCGAAGGCTCGGCTCCCCTCGAGGGGCATGCTCATGGCGGAGGCTCTCCTGGAGGGGAAGAACAGCAGTCGCCTGGCGACTGCTGCCAGACGGGTGAATGCCGCTGTGCTTGCATGCATCACTGCCAAGCCGCGGTGGTCGCGGTCGTTTTAAATGCCACGGTGCCCGAGCACACCGATAGCGTCCGGCCGATGTACTCGGCCCATGCGTCTCCTGCACTGCCTCACCTGATCCGACCTCCGATCGGCTAAGCGTCCTGCTGCGCCTTACTGGCGCGTTTCCGCCTGCCCATCTCCATGGCAGGCGAGGCATCCGCTCGCAATTCGCGCGAGCCCTCTGACGCTTTACGGAGCTTCCATGTCATCCGATTCTTTCGACCGGGTCGCCGGTGGGCTGCTTGCGCCGTCGCGCCGCCGCTTCGTGCAGGGCTTGGCCGCTGGCGGTGCCGTCGCCGCCTTGGGGTTCTGGCCCCGCTACAGCTGGGCGGTCAATGCCCAAGGCGTGCCCAACATCCTGTCGGGCACCGAGTTCGACCTGACCATCGGTGAGACGCCGATGAACTTCACCGGCGCAACGCGGACCGCGATCACGGTCAACGGTTCCGTTCCTGCGCCGCTGCTGCGCTGGCGCGAAGGCACCACGGTGAACCTGCGGGTCAGGAACGCGCTACCGCCCAACTCGATCCACGGCCATTCAACCTCGATCCATTGGCACGGAATTCTGCTGCCGGCCAACATGGACGGTGTGCCGGGGCTGAGCTTCGACGGCATCGATCGTGGCGAGACCTACCACTATCGCTTCAACGTCGTGCAGGGCGGCACCTACTGGTACCACAGCCACACTGCGTTCCAGGAGCAGGCCGGTCTGTATGGGCCGCTTGTGATCGAGCCCCTCGAGCCGGAGCCTTTCGCCTACGACCGCGACTACGTGGTCATGCTGACCGACTGGACTGATCTTGATCCGACCTACTTGTTCGCCCGGCTCAAGAAGATGTCCGATTTCGACAACTACGCCAAACAGACCGTTGGCGACTTCTTCGAAGACGTCCAGCAGCATGGGCTCACGGCCACACTCCAGAACCGGAAGATGTGGGGCGAGATGAGGATGACGCCGACCGACCTGTCGGACGTTAACGGCAACACCTACACCTACCTGATGAATGGAACCACTTCCCTGGGCAACTGGACCGGCCTGTTCCGGTCCGGCGAGAAGGTCCGCTTGCGCTTTATCAACGGATCGTCGATGACCCATTTCGACGTGCGTATCCCCGGGCTGAAGATGACGGTGGTTGCGGCCGATGGACAGTACGTGCATCCCGTCAGCGTCGACGAGTTCCGCATTGCCACCGCCGAGACCTTCGACGTGATCGTCGAACCCAGCGGGCAGGATGCCTTCACCATCTTTGCGCAGGATCTGGGCCGCACCGGCTATGTCAGTGGCACCTTGGCGGTGCGCGAAGGCCTGCGCGCGCCGGTGCCGTCGGTGGACCCCAAGCCGATCCTGACCATGGATGACATGGGGCACGGAATGATGGGCGGCATGGACCACGGAGCCACGGGCCACGACATGGCCGCGATGTCGTCAGCCGGCGCGATGGCCGGGACGCAGCACGCCGGCATGGACCACAGCCAGCACGGCACGTCGTCAATGAAGCCTGGCCCGATGGCGACGATGGACCACGGCGCAGCCGGCATGCAGCAGCACCCCGCCAGCGAGGAGGGTAATCCGCTGGTCGACATGCAGACCATGAACCCCGCGCCGAAGCTCGATGACCCCGGCATCGGCCTGCGTGACAACGGACGTCGGGTGCTGACCTACGCCGACCTGCGCAGCACTTTCCGCGACCCGGACGGCCGCGAGCCCGGTCGCACCGTCGAGTTGCACCTCACCGGCCACATGGAGCGTTTTGCGTGGTCGTTTGACGGCATGAAGTTCTCCGACGCCGAGCCGCTCCGGCTCAATTACGGCGAGCGCATGCGCATCGTCCTGGTCAACGACACGATGATGACCCATCCGATCCACCTGCACGGTATGTGGAGCGACCTGGAGGACGCCGACGGCAACTTCCAAGTGCGCAAGCACACCATCGACATGCCGCCGGGTACCAAGCGCAGCTACCGCGTGCGTGCCGACGCGCTCGGCCGCTGGGCCTACCACTGCCATCTGCTCTACCACATGGAAGCCGGCATGTTCCGGGAAGTTCAGGTGAAGGAGTGAATGCCATGAACCTGTCCACTCACGACCCACGCACTGCCCTCATGGCAGCGGCAGTTCTGCTGTCACTGGGCGCCGCGCCCGCCTGGGGCCAGGAAGTCGATCATTCCATGCACCACCCGGTCGAGCCCGCCGCGCCAGTGCAGGAGACGCCGACGACGGAGGATCCGCATGCTGGCCACCACATGCCAGCGGCCGCTCCACAAGTCGAGCCGATTGACCACGCCGCCATGGGGCACGGCGCCATCGTGGACAAAGACCTGCCCGCGACCGCGGCACCGCGTGAGCCGATTCCGCCGGTAACACCGGGTGACCGCGCCGCGGCGTTTCCGGATGTTGGTGGGCACGCGGTGCACGATATGGCGATCCATTCGTACTGGTTGCTCGACCGGCTGGAGACCTGGGATGGCGACGAGAAAGGCACGGGCGTGGGTTGGGAAGCGTTGGCCTGGGTCGGCACCGATCTTGATCGCGTCTGGTTGCGCAGCGAAGGCGAGCGCGTGGATGGCGCCAATGAGTCTGCAGATGTCGAGGTCCTATACGGCCGCGCGATCGCACGGTGGTGGGACCTGGTCGCCGGCGTTCGCCACGATTTTGGAGAAGGGCCGTCGCAGACGTTCGCCGCCTTCGGCGTGATGGGCTTGGCGCCGTACATGTTCGAGGTCGATGCGACCGCCTATCTGGGCGAGTCAGGCCAGGCCGGGCTCGCGCTCGAGGCGGAGTACGAGACGTTGTTCACCAATCGCCTGATCGGACAATGGCTGGTCGAAGCCGAAGCCTGGAGCCAGGACGATCCGGAGCGTGGTATTGGTGATGGCCTGAGCACGCTGGAGGCCGGCTTCCGCCTGCGCTACGAGTTCCACCGCCAGTTCGCGCCCTACATAGGCGTGGTGTGGGAACGCGCCTACGGCGGCACTGCCGATTACCGGCGGGAACAGCTGGACGATATCGAGGACGCCCGTGTCGTCGCCGGCGTCCGGATCTGGTTCTGAAGTGGAGACACGACACCATGGTTTCAACGACACGCAAAGCGCTGCTGATCCTGCTGGTACTGCTTGGGGTCGCCGCAATGGCGATCGCCGGCTATATCTGGTCGGGCTTATACAACATCGCCGCGGATGAGCCGCACACGGATGTAGTCCATTCCATTCTGGGAACCGTACGCGAGCGCTCGATCGCGGTGCGCGCGGACGACCTGGAGGCACCACCGGACCTGGAAAACAAGATGCGCATCGTTCAAGGCGCGGGCAACTATGCCGCCATGTGCACCGGTTGCCATCTGGCGCCGGGCATGTCGGAAACCGAAATGAGCCGGGGCCTGTATCCGGCCCCGCCGAACCTGACCGAACATATGGTCGACGCCGCCGAAGCGTTCTGGGTCATCAAGCACGGCATCAAGGCATCGGGCATGCCGGCTTGGGGCGAGAGCATGGCCGACGAGTACATCTGGAACATGGCCGCGTTCCTCCAGGTGCTGCCGACGCTCGACGAAGCCGGGTACCAGGCCATAGTCGACAGCAGCGGCGGGCATTCGCACGGCGGCGGGGAGACCCAGCCACATCCTCATGGGGAAGGCGCCGCGGCGAACCATCATGACGATCCAGCGGCAGGCGCCGCAGCGGCTGATGGTTCCGGGGGCCATGTGCATCCACCAGGCACGCCGCCCCATGATGACGCGGCGGCCAAACCGCAGACCGGCATGGATGACCACCACGGCGATGGCGGCCAGGCGCCGCACGCACATCCGCCGGGCACGGCTGCCGATCACCACGAGCCCGAGGCGCAACCGCGGATGGTCGAGCACCGCCATGCCGACGGAACCGTCGAATCACACCCTGCACCGCAAACGAATCCGGCCGACGACGGCCACGACCACGAACACTGATCACGGAGCTATGAACATGAAATCTGTCGCAACCTTTCTGGTCCTGATCCTCGCCGCGGGCGGAATCAGCACCGTGTCCGCCCAGACCGCGCCCGATGCGGCTTCGCACGCGCACCACCCAGCAGCGGCGGACCAGCCGCAGATCGACGTGCCTGCCCAAGCCGGAGCGGCCGTGGCGGTCGCCGAACGGTTCAGCGATGCCCTGGCCAGCGGCGACCTGAAAACAGTGGAAGAGCTGCTCGCCCGGGACGTACTGATCCTGGAATCGGGCGGGGCCGAACGCAGCCGCGACGAGTACCTCGGCCACCACGCCATCAGTGACGCAAAGTTCCTGGAGGGAACCCACCGCCAGTTGCTGCGGCGCCGTGCACGCACTGCCGGCGACCTCGTCTGGATCGGCAGCGAGAGCGAACTACACGCCAAGAAGGACGGCAAACCCCTGGTGCTGCTCAGCGCCGAGACCATGGTGCTCCGGCAGACACCGGAGGGCTGGCGGATCGCCCACATCCATTGGTCGTCACGGACCAAGCGTTGAAAGCCGGAGGACCCATGAAAACGCGTCTATTTCTGCGTAATGCGGGGTTGGCGATTGCCTTCGCGACCCTGGGCGCCTGTGCCCAAGCGCCATCGGCGGCGCCATCGGCAGCTCCACCAGCGATCGAAGCGGCAGCCCAGCGGGCACCCGCTTCCGTGAACAACGCCATGGGCTTGCCGCTGATGATCGTGCACAAGAGCCCAAGTTGTGGCTGCTGCGGTTCATGGGTGGAGCACGTGCGGCAGGCCGGGTTCGCAGTCGAGGTGCGCGAAGCCGACAACCTGCAGCCCGTCAAAGAACGGTTGGGCGTTCCCTATGGCAAGGGCTCATGCCATACCGCGGAGATCGCCGGCTACATGATCGAAGGCCATGTGCCGGCCACAGACATCAAGCGGTTGCTGGAGGAGAAGCCGGACGCAATTGGCCTGGTGCTTCCCGGCATGCCGATGGGCTCCCCGGGAATGGAGATGCCCGACGGGCGCCAGGAGCCCTACACGGTTGAGATCGTCAATCGCGATGGTACGACCGAACCGTTCGCACAGCACTGACAGATCCGCGCAATAGGGGGCGGTGATGCGGGCACGCCGATTTTATGCCCGCTTGGAAGAAGGAGCATCACATGACTCACCATTCCGCTGCTGATCGGCCTCAGGCGATGAACGATTGCATTGACAACTGTGTCCAGTGCCATGCGATCTGCCTGGAGACCATCAACTACTGCCTGACCAAAGGAGGCGCACACGCGGCACCAGAACACATCAGCCTGATGGCCACCTGCGCCGACATTTGCGCGACCAGCGCCGACGCGATGTTGCGCGGCTCCAGCGTGCACAATGTCATCTGCGGCGCCTGTGCCGAGATCTGCCGCCAGTGCGCGGCGGACTGCGAGTCCATGGGTGACGACGCGCAGATGAAGCGCTGCGCCGACATCTGTCGACGGTGTGCCGAAAGCTGCGCTGCCATGGCGGCCGCTGCCTGACCCACCGCGGAGGGTCGGCCCGCAAGGGCGGGCCCTTCGCAAGGGTTGAGACCTGGCTCCGGGTTCAAGCCAAGCCATCGTTTTCGGCATGGCGCGCTCGCGACCGACCACACTCTTCCGTTGAACGAGGTCCTGCATGAACGCATCGACGCACTCCCATGGCCATGAGCAGCCGAACGCTGGCGATCACGGCGGTGCCGCAGAGCCGAAGCCGACGAACTTGGCCGTCGATCCTGTGTGCGGGATGCAGGTGGACCCGCAAACGACGCCGCACCACGCAACACACAACGGGTCGCAGTTCCACTTCTGTTCCGGCCGATGCCGCGAGAAGTTCACCGCTGATCCCGAACGCTACCTCACGCCGCAGCAGGCTCCTCCGGTCGACGCGACCGCCACCTACACCTGCCCGATGCACCCGGAGATCAGGCAGCAAGGTCCCGGGAACTGCCCGATCTGCGGCATGGCGCTCGAGCCTGAAATGCCCAGCCTGGAGGACGAAGACAACCCCGAGCTCCGCGACTTCTCGCGACGCTTCTGGTGGACGTTGCCGCTGACGCTGGCGACGCTGGTCCTGGCGATGTTTGGCCGCTACCTGCCGCGGCTGGACCTGTTCGGCCAGGAGGTCCTGCCGCTGCCCATGGGCACCCAGACGTGGGTCGAACTGGTCCTGAGCACTCCGGTCGTACTGTGGGCCGGATGGCCATTCTTCGTCCGTTGCGTCCAGTCCATCCGCAACCGCAGCCCGAACATGTTCACGCTCATCGGGATCGGCGTGGCGGCGGCATTCGGCTACAGCGTGGTGGCGACGGTCGCACCAGACCTGTTTCCCGCCTCGTTCCGGGAGCATGGACGCGTCGGCGTGTACTTCGAGGCCGCAGCCGTGATCGTGTCGCTGACGTTGCTCGGGCAGATCCTCGAGTTGCGCGCACGCTCCAAGACTTCCGCCGCAATCAAGGGGTTGCTCGGCCTTGCGCCGAAGGAGGCCCGACGACTCAACGACGATGGCTCCGAAGAGGACATCCCGCTGACCCACGTCCACGTCGGCGACCGCCTGCGCGTCCGCCCAGGCGAGAAGGTGCCGGTCGATGGCGAGGTGATCGAAGGACGCTCCAGCGTCGACGAATCGATGTTGACGGGCGAGCCGATCCCGGTCGAGAAGACGGTAGGCGCCAGCGTCATCGGTGCCACCCAGAACGGCACCGGCGCGCTGGTCATCCGTGCCGGCAAGGTCGGGTCGGATACGGTGCTGTCGCAGATCGTGCAACTGGTCGCGCAGGCGCAACGCTCGCGCGCGCCGATGCAACGCATGGCCGACAAGGTCGCCTTCTGGTTTGTCCTGGCCGTGCTGGCCGCGGCGGTGCTCACGTTCTTCGTCTGGGGCCTGTTTGGCCCGGCACCGGCGTGGACATTCGCAGTGCTCAACGCGGTCTCGGTGCTGATCATCGCCTGCCCGTGCGCTCTTGGGCTTGCGACACCGATGTCGATCATGGTCGCCACCGGGCGGGCGGCGCAGGCAGGCGTGCTGTTCCGCGATGCCGAAGCAATCGAGCAGATGCGCCAGATCGACACGTTGATCGTGGACAAGACCGGCACCCTGACCGAAGGCCGGCCTACCTTCAAGGAGGTGGTGGCTTTCGAGGGCTACCGGGACGAGCAAGTGCTGCAGCTCGCCGCGAGCCTCGACCAGGGCAGCGAGCATCCGCTGGCGGATGCGATTGTCGCCGAAGCGCGGCGTCGGGACCTGCGCCTCGATAACGTCGAGGGATTCGACTCCGTCACCGGCATGGGCGTGCGTGGCAGGGTCGCCGGCCAGGATCTCGTGCTGGGCAATACCGCGCTGATGCAGGAGATCGGTGCCGATGTCGAGCGCCACGTCGACGTCGCCGAACGGCTCCGTGGCGAGGGCGCGAGCGCCATGTTCCTGGCGGCGGACGGGCGGCTTGCCGGTGTCATTGCCGTGGCGGACCCCATCAAGCCGTCCACCGCTGCAGCGATCCGAGAACTGCAGGCGGCCGGCGTGCGAATCATCATGGCTACTGGCGATGGGCTCACCACCGCCCGCGCGGTGGCCGCGGAACTCGGCCTTGACGAGGTGCATGGAGAAGTGCGGCCGCAGGACAAGGCCGACCTCGTGCAGCGCCTCAAGAGCGAAGGACACCGGGTGGCGATGGCCGGAGACGGCATCAACGATGCGCCGGCGCTGGCCGCGGCCGACGTCGGTATTGCGATGGGCACCGGTACGGACGTCGCGATGTCCAGTGCCCAGGTGACCCTGGTCAAGGGCGATCTGCGAGGAATCATGCGCGCGCGGATGATCTCGGAATCGACCGTGTCCAACATGAAGCAGAACCTGACCTTCGCGTTTCTGTACAACGCGCTTGGCGTGCCGATCGCCGCTGGCGTGTTGTACCCGGTGTTCGGGCTGCTGCTGAGCCCGATGATCGCGGCGCTGGCGATGAGCCTGAGCTCGGTCTCGGTGGTCGGCAATGCGCTGCGGCTCTCCCGCTCGCCACTCCGGGGCGCCAGCGACTCCAACCCTCCCCGCGAAACAACATCCGCCACCTAGTACGACCACGTAGAAAGGAGAAACCGCCATGCCGAAGTACGCCAGGTTCGGGCTCATGATCGCCACCTCGACGGTGGTCATGTTCGGGTTGATGTACCTCAATACCTACCAACTCGATCACGTCTCTTTCAGCGAAACCCGCGTGTACATGGCTTTTGTCATGGGCGCCACCATGGGCGTGATCATGCTGCTCTTCATGCTGGGCATGTACCAGAACAGGAAGCTCAACACGGGAATCCTGCTCGGTTGCGCGTTGGTGTTTGCCGGGGCGTTGTGGCTGATGCGCAGTCAGGCAACCGTCCAGGACGTGTCGTATATGCGAGCGATGATTCCGCATCACTCCATTGCGATCATGACGAGCGAACGGGCCAACATTTCCGACCCACGGGTGCGTGAACTGGCCGATGAGATCATTGCCGCCCAACGCCGAGAGATCCGGGAGATGGAGGCGCTGATCGCGGATCTGGAACAGCGCAGCACCGAGTGAGTACGCCGGTTCGGCTCGATCAGTGTCAAGTACTGGCATGAATTCCAAGTATTTGCCGACGCTTTGGGCTAAATGACGGAGTAACATCCTGATCATGCATTTTCGCAGCCGCCACCGCTTACGGATCGCCCTCGCGGTCCTGCTGTGCCTCCTGTTCCAACAGGTGGCAATGGCGGCTTACGCGTGCACTCTTCCAACCACGCCTTTGTCTTTTTATGGCTCCGATGGTGGCGGCGCTGGCAATGAGCCTGAGTTCGGTATCGGTGGTGGCCAATGCACTTAGTCCTGCCAAGTCGCCGCCGGACCCGCCCTTGGGCTTGGCCAAGGATTGACTTGGATCAATTGCGTCTGTCCCGGTAAGAGGTAAGCTCACGTCATGGTCCGCATCCGCCATCGGAATTGGTTCCGGCGCACCGTCCTCCTCGCGATGGCGGCGCTGCTCTGGTCCCAGCTTGTGCTCGCGGGCCATGGCGACTGCCTGGATCTCCCAGGCACGCCGGCGGCGTTTGTCGCTGCTGCCACCGACACCCGGCACGACCATGGCCACGGCTGCGAGGCGGAGCTCCCCTCGGCGAGTAAGGCACTGTGCGACGCGCACTGCACCGAGGGTGACCTCTCGGCGGACAGTGGGCGCATCCCTTCGATTCCGCCGCTGCTGGCCGAAGCATGGCTCTCCTGGCTTGCGATCGCCGCGATTGCGGATGCTTCACCAAGTGTCGCGGCCACATGGGTGGATTCACCGCCCAGGCCCGCCTGGCACCGACCTACCGCCCATCCAGCGGCGCTTCTGCTCATCTGATGCCGGGACGCTGACTGCTCCGCACCTCTGTGCGGCGCAGTCCTGTGCGTTCGCGCCGTGGCTGCGTCACGGCATGTGTTCCTGCCCTCGTCCGAGCGACTTCCGTCGCGTCGGCCCAAGGACACTGATATGGCATTCCTGTTCGACCAACTGCAGGCCAGGCGCCTGCACCCTCGCCCGCTGTTCCGCCGCCGGCCACCGCTCCGGCACCTGTTTCCGTGCGTGCTCGCCGGCGCCCTGTGGACGCTGGCGCTGCCCGTTACCGCAACCGAACCCGTCCCAGGGCACAGCCTCGAGTCGATCCGCGCCTGGGTCCTCGAACACAACCCCGAGCTGCGGGCACTGGACTTCGAGGCCCAGGCCGCCGAAGCACGGATTCTGCCGGCGGGCGCCCTGCCCGACCCGATGGCTTCCGTTGGATTCCGCGGCCTGGATCCGGACAAGCCCTGGCGCAGCGCCGGTGCCGACCGCGAAGTCGGCTACGCACTGCGCCAGCGCTTCCCGCTCTGGGGCAAGCGCGGCCTGGCGCGGACCGCGGCCACCCAGGACGCGGTCGCGGTCGGGCTAGACCGCATCACCACGGCGCGCGACCTGCTGTCTGACGCCGAGGCGGCCTACGCACGCTACTGGCATGCCGATCAGGCCGTGGCCGTGCTCGATCGCCGCATCGCCCTGCTCCGCCAAGTCGAAGAGATGGCCGGCGTGCGCTACGCCCTGGGCCGCGCGGCGCAGCAGGATGCCATCCGCGCCCAGGTCGAGCAGACCAGCCTACAGCGCGAGCGGATCGAACGCCTCGCGACCAAGCAGGAGGCGGCCGCCACCTTGAACGCGGTGCTGGGGCGCCGGTCCGATGCACCGCTGGCGACTCCCGGCGAGGCGCCGCGCCTCGCCGTCCACAGCGCCTCGCTTGCCGAGGCACTGGATGACGCCGATGCGCACCCCGCGGTCCGCTCACAGCAGGCCCGCGCCGAAGCCGCGCGCACGAACGTGGTGTTGGAGCGTCGCAACCGGTTCCCGGACATCACCGTGGGCGTGGGTGCGATGCAGCTCGGCAACGGCATCGAAAGCACCGAGCTGATGCTGGAGGTCGAGATCCCGTTCCAGCAGCGTGCACGCCGCGAGCGCGAGCGCGAATCGCGCCTGCTCGAAGACGCGGCGCTGGCGCGCATGGACGCCACCCTGCGGGCCGTGGAGGAACGCGGCGCCTCCGCCTGGGCGCGGTGGACGAGCGCACGCGAACGCCGGCAACTGATCGAGAACACGCTGCTGCCGCAGGCCGACGCCACCTGGCAGTCCGCGCTGGCCAGCTACCAGGTCGGCGAAGTCGACTTCGGGACGCTGCTGGAAGCACTCAATGAATGGCAGGGCGCCGACCTCGCACGGGTCGATGCACTGCGTGACGAACTGTTGGGCGCCGCCGCCGTGCGCGCCATCGAAGGAGATATCCGATGACCCGTGTCCAGACCCTGTCGCTCGCCATCGGCGTCGCACTCGCCGCTCTCACCGTCGGATGGGTGGCCGGCCGCGCCACGAACGATTCCACGACCGCAACCACGTCCGCCGAGGCGCCGGCCGCGGAACGCAAGGTGCTCTATTACCGCAATCCCATGGGCCTTCCGGACACCTCGCCAGTGCCCAAGAAGGACTCGATGGGTATGGACTACGTCCCGGTCTATGCCGACGATGCACCGCCGGCGGCACCGGGCACGGTGGTGCTGCCGCCGGACAAGGTGCAGGCGCTGGGCGTGCGCACCGAAGCGGTCAAGCGGGGGGCCCTGGCCGCCACCGTGCGCACCAGCGGCACGGTCGAGGTCGACGAGACCCGGCAGTACGCGATCGCGCCCCGCTTCGAAGGCTGGGTGGAGCGCCTGTACGCGGACCAGACCGGCATGCGGGTCCGCGCAGGGCAGCCCCTACTGTCCGTCTACAGCCCGGAGCTGGCCGCGGCGCAGCAGGAATACCGACTGGCGGACGAGACCGCCCGCCGGCTGGCCGGGTCCGATCCCGCGAGCGCGGCGTCGATGGTCCGCCTGCGCGATGCCGCCCGCACCCGTCTGCGCAACTGGGAAATCAGCGACGCGCAGCTGGGCAAGACGGGGCTGGTCCTCACGGCGCCCGCGGACGCGGTCGTGATCGAGAAGCCGGTGGTCCAGGGCGCACGCTTCGAGCCCGGCGAAACCATCCTGCTGCTGGCCGACCTGTCGACGGTGTGGGTGATCGCCAAGGTGCCGGCGGCGCAGGCCGCGGACATCAGGGTCGGCCAGCCGGCCCGCTTTGAAACCGTGGCCCTGCCGGGCCAGGTGGCCGAGGGCGAAGTCACCTTCGTGCAGCCCGTCATCGATGCGATGACACGCACCGTGGACGTACGCATCGCGCTGCCCAATCCCGATGGCGACCTGCGGCCGGGACTCTACGGGACGGTGCTGCTCGAGGAGCCCGGGGCCGGCCCGCTCCTGAACGTGCCGCGCTCGGCGGTGCTCGACAGTGGCACACGCCAGGTGGTGCTGGTCGAGACCGGTCCCGGCCGCTTTGCTCCGCGCGATGTCACCCTGGGGCGGCGCGGCGGCGATCGTATCGAGATCCTCGACGGCTTGGCAGAGGGCGAACAGGTCGTGGTCTCCGCCAACTTCCTGATCGACGCCGAAAGCAACCTGCAGTCGGCACTCGAGGGACTTGAGGGACACGCAGGACACGGGGCGCCCTCGGGCACCGGCGAGGATCCGCAGCCCGGGTCCGGTGATGGCGCCTCCGACCCGCACGCAGGCCATGGTGACGAAGCCGCTGATCCGCACGCGGGTCATTCGATGCCGGCCACCCCGGAGGAGGCTCCGCCCTCCGCCACCGGCCACGAGGGGCACTGACATGCTTGGTCGCCTCATCGAGTGGTCGGTCCGCAACGTCTTCCTGGTGCTGGTGATGACGCTGGCCGTGGTCGCCGGCGGCGTCTACGCACTGATGCAGACGCCGCTGGACGCGCAGCCGGACCTGTCGGATGTCCAGGTGATCGTGTTCACCGAGTACCCGGGGCAGGCGCCCCAGGTGGTCGAGGACCAGGTGACCTACCCACTGACCAGTGCGCTGTTGTCGGTTCCCAAGTCGAAGGATGTCCGTGGCTTCTCGTTCTTCGGCGCCTCCTTCATCTACGTCATTTTCGAGGAAGGCACCGACCTGTACTGGGCTCGCTCACGGGTGCTGGAAAACCTCAACGTCGCCACCAAGAACCTGCCAGCGGGAGTAGCGCCGGCGCTGGGGCCCGACGCCTCGGGCGTGGGCTGGGTCTACCAGTACGTGCTCCAGAGCGATGAGCATTCGCTGGACGAACTACGTGCGATGCAGGACTGGTACCTGCGCTACCAGCTCACCACCGCGCCCGGCGTGGCCGAGGTCGCCAGCGTCGGCGGCTTCGTGCGCCAGTACTCGATCACGGTGGATCCGGTCCGCCTGCGCGAGTTCGACATCCCGATCTCGCGGGTGTCCGAGGTGGTCGCCGCTAGCAACCGCGACGTTGGCGGCCGCGTGATCGAAATGGCCGAGACCGAATACATGGTGCGCGGCCGCGGCTACCTGCGCGGCATCGAGGACATCGAGAGCCTCGTGCTGCGCGCCGAAGGGGGCGCACCGGTGCTGATTGGCGACGTCGCCAGGGTCGAACTGGTGCCCGACGAGCGTCGCGGCATCGCCGACCTGGACGGCGAAGGCGATGTCGTGGCCGGGATCGTCATTGCGCGCTTCGGCGAGAACGCTCTGGCCGTGATCGGCGGGGTGAAGGACAAGATCGCGGAACTTGCACGCGGCTTGCCCGAAGGCGTCAGCGTCCAGGCGGTCTACGACCGGTCAGATCTCATCGTGCGTGCGATCAAGACGCTGCGCACGACCTTGCTCGAGGAGAGCCTGATCGTCGCGCTGGTCTGCCTGCTGTTCCTGTTCCATGCGCGCAGCGCGCTGGTCGCGATCGTCATGCTGCCGGTCGGCGTGCTGGTCGCAGTGATCGCGATGCGTGCGCTCGGCATGAACTCCAACATCATGAGCCTGGGCGGCATCGCGATCTCGATCGGCGTGATGGTCGACGCGGCGATCGTGATGATCGAGAACGCACACAAGCACATCGAGCGCTCCGACGGCTCCCGCAGCCGAGCCCAGCTGATCATTGATGCCTGCCGCGAGGTCGGGCCGGCGTTGTTCTTCAGCCTGATGATCATCACCGTCTCGTTCCTTCCGGTGTTCGCCCTGGAGGCGCAGGAAGGCCGCCTGTTCAAGCCGCTGGCCTTCACCAAGACCTTCGCCATGGCCGGTGGTGCGCTGCTTTCAGTGACCTTGGTGCCGGTGCTCATGCTCCTGTTCGTGCGCGGCAAGATCATGCCCGAGCAGAAGAACCCGGTGAACCGGTTCCTGGTCGCGGCCTATCGGCCCGTGATCGACGTCGTGCTGCGGCACCGCATGGCCACGATCGCGATCGCGCTGGTCGCCCTGTTCGCCAGCCTGTGGCCGGCGTCACGCCTGGGCAGCGAGTTCATGCCCACGCTCAACGAGGGCACCCTCCTGTACATGCCAGCGTCGCTGCCGGGCATGTCGGTGACCAAGGCGTCGGAGCTGCTGCAGCAGCAGGACCGGATCATCAAGGGCTTCCCGGAGGTGGAGTCGGTGTTCGGCAAGGCGGGCCGCGCCCTGACCGCCACCGATCCTGCACCTTTGGAGATGTTCGAAACCGTCATCAACCTCAAGCCCGAGGACGAGTGGCGGGACGGCATGACCACCGACAAGTTGATCGCGGAGATGGACGAGGCGCTGAAGTTCCCGGGCGTGGCCAACTCCTGGACGATGCCGATCAAGGCCCGCACCGACATGCTGGCCACCGGCATCCGCACGCCCGTGGGCATCAAGTTGTTCGGCACGGATCTTGAGCAACTCGACGCGCTGGCCACCGAGATCGAAGCCGTTGTGCGCGAAGTGCCGGGGACGACCAGCGCGTTCGCCGAGCGCCTGACCGGCGCCTACTACCTCGACATCACCCCCGACCTTGGCAGCCTGGCCCAGTACGGCGTGACCCTGGGCGAGGTGCAGGACGTGGTCGCGGCCGCCTTGGGCGGCGAGATCGTGACCACCATCCTGCAGGGCCGCGAGCGCTTCAGTGCGATCGTGCGCTATCCGCGCGAGTTGCGAGACGACCCGCACCGGATCGGCAACCAGGTCCTGGTGCCCGTGCCCGGCGGCGCGCAGGTGCCCCTCGGCGAGTTGGCGCGAATCGAGGTCACGAAAGGGGCACCGAGCATCCGCACCGAAAACGCGATGCTGGCGGCCTACATCTACGTCGATACGCGTCAGAGCGATCTCGGCCGTTACGTGAAGGCCGCGCAGGATGCCGTCGCCGAGCAGGTGCAGTTCCCGCCCGGCTACTACGTGACCTGGAGCGGTCAGTACGAGTACATGCAGCGCGCCGCCGAGAAAATGCGCGTCGTCGTCCCGGTAACCCTGGCGCTGATCTTCCTGCTGCTGTACCTCAACTTCCGCCGCGTCACCGAGTCGCTGATCGTGATGCTGTCGGTGCCGTTCGCGCTGGTCGGCGGCGTGTGGCTGATGTGGATGCTCAACTACAACGTCAGCGTCGCGGTGATCGTCGGCTTCATCGCGCTGGCCGGCGTCGCCGCGGAAACCGGCGTGGTGATGCTGATCTATCTCGACCACGCGCTGGAGGCTCGCGCCGCGCAGCGCCAGGCCGAAGGCCGCTCGCTGGATGCACGCGACCTCCGCGAGGCGATCGTCGAAGGTGCGGTCGACCGCGTGCGCCCCAAGATGATGACCGTGGTCGCGATCATGGCCGGCCTGCTGCCGATCATGTGGAGCAGCGGCACCGGCTCGGAGGTCATGCGCCGCATCGCCGCGCCGATGGTGGGCGGCATGGTCTCGTCCACGATGCTGACCCTGGTGGTGATTCCGGCGCTGTACTCGTTGATCAAGCAGCGGCAGCTGGCCAGGAAGCGGCCAACACCTGCTGCGCTGCCGGCGGACGTGTCGTGATGTGGCCGACCTTCAACGCGCCAGGGCAAAGGCGGTCCGCGTGTGCGTTGACCCAAGATTATCGCTGCGGGAGCACTCGATGCCTTGGTGTGGATGGAGGCGTGTCAGCCGAGCTTGACCTGTGTGCGGGACACAGGTCTAGCGTGATCACCATCTTTCCTGGAGCGCGCCAATGATGGGCAAAGACGAATCAGCGCCGCCGCTGATGACGGTACGCCAGCTGGCACAGCAGGGCGACGTCACGGTGCATGTGGTGCGCAACTATCTGCGGCGGGGCCTGCTACAGGCGGCCACGCATACCGAGGGCGGGTATCAGCTCTTCTCGGCTTCGGAGCTCCAGCGCCTGCACTTCATTCGTACGGCGCAACAGCTCGGCTTCACGCTGGCCGAAATCGAGGAAATCATCCGCCACAGCCTGCAGCGGCATAGTCCCTGCCCGCTTGTGCGGGACATCATCCGGCGCAGGCTTGACGACACCCGCCAACAACTGGACAGGCTGCTGGCCATGCACGAGCGGATGGAGCGTGCCATCCACGCCTGGGCGAAGCTTCCGGACTCCATTCCGACTGGCAATGACGTCTGCGCATTGATCGAAGCCGTTGCCGCGACAGAAGGCGGCAAGTTCGTCAGGTCCACCCCGCGACGCCTTCTCGGACGCCGCATTCAGGAGAATTTGCCATGACTGCCCCCCGCTCTCCAACTGCGTCGGGGTCCCGACGCTGGGTCTTCTGGATCTTCCTCGCGCTGGCCGTCTTCTATCTGGGCGTCGAGCATCGCGCCCACCTCACCGGAACGCTCCGCTGGTTGCCGCTGGCCATCCTGCTGCTGTGCCCGCTCATGCATGTGTTCATGCACAAGCGACATGGCAGTCATGGCGGCCACGGGCAAGGCAGAAATGCTGATGCCCCTACCGGTGGTAGAGATGACGGCCGTCGCAAGCAGGCACAGACCGGCGAGACATCCGACACCTCGAGCGGAGGGCACTGACATGCATGCACCTGACGCTGGCTACGGACTTTGGCTCCTGGCCGCCATCAACGCCGCGTTCTTCATCTTCTTCGCGTGGAGCTTCTACAAGCCGTTGACCCGGTGGGACTGGCGGGGGTTCGGGATGTTCTCCGCCTTCGTCGTAGCCCTGTTCGCGGAGATGTATGGCTTCCCGTTGACGCTGTACGTGCTGGGCGGCTGGCTCAGCGCCAACTATCCGCAGGTGGACTGGCTCAGCCATGACGCGGGCCATCTGCTGGAGATGTGGTTCGGCTGGCGCGCCAACCCGCATTTCGGCCCATTCCACATCGCGAGTTTCGTCCTGATCGGCGGCGGCTTCTGGCTGCTGTCGGCCGCTTGGCCCGTGCTGTATCGGGCACAGCGTGAGGGCCGGCTCGCCCGGGAGGGCGTGTATGCGCGCATGCGCCACCCGCAGTACGTCGCCTTCGTGCTCGTGCTGACCGGTTTCCTGCTGCAGTGGCCCACGCTGCTCACGCTCGCTAGCTATCCAGTGCTCGTGTGGGCCTATGCCCGCCTGGCACGCCGTGAGGAAAAAGACTGCTTGAGCCGCTTCGGCGACGACTACGTCCGCTACATGCAGGAGGTGCCGGCCTTCATCCCACATCGCCGGCTTGGTCCAGGCGCAACGCAGGGAGAGGCCCAATGAGGCACGCCCACTGCATCGGCGATGGTCAAGGGGGCGCCTCGATTCTCGAGCCGCTCGGCTGGGTGAGGACTACCGGCGCGTCGAGCAACCCATGTCTCCTTTTCCCGTTTTGATGCCGCGGCACTGCCGCAGTCCCCAGGAGCAACCATGAACAACAGAACAAGTCCCACTCTCCAGTTCCTCGGCGCCGCGGGCACCGTCACCGGCTCACGCTACCTGGTCGAGGCAAACGGCCAGCGCGTGCTGGTCGACTGCGGCCTGTTCCAGGGCTACAAGCAACTGCGCGAGCGCAACTGGGCGCCGTTTCCCGTCGAGCCGTCATCGATCGACGCGGTGGTCTTGACCCACGCCCACCTGGACCATTCGGGCTACCTGCCCGCCCTGGTCAAGCAGGGATTCAGCGGACGCATCCATTGCACTCGCGGCAGCGTCGCCCTGTGCGGCCTGCTGCTGCCTGACAGCGGACACCTGCTCGAGGAGCAGGCGAAATACGCCGCGCGCAAGGGCTACTCGAAGCACGCGGAGCCGCGGCCGCTCTATACGGAGGATGACGCCCGCCGCAGCCTGAAGCAGCTCAAGGGGAATGACTACGAGCGGGACATCGAGGTCGCGCCCGGCTTCACAGTCCGTTTCCATCCCGCCGGCCATATCCTGGGCGCCGCCCACGTCAGCCTGGACGTGCAAGGCCAGCGCCTGCACTTCAGTGGCGACCTGGGCCGGCAACAGGAGTCGCTGATGAATCCGCCGACGCCCCTGCCCGCCTGTGACGTACTGGTCTGCGAGTCCACATACGGCAATCGGGAACACGTTCCGATCGACCAGGAGGCGGAGCTGGCCCCCATCATCCGCCGCGTCGCTGCCCGTGGGGGCGTGATCGTCATCCCCGCCTTTGCCATCGGCCGCGCCCAGGCGCTCATGCTTCACATCGCCCGGCTGCGTGAGCGGCAGGAGATTCCCCGCGTCCCGGTCTACCTCAACAGCCCGATGGCGATCAACGCCACCAGGCACTACCACGACCACCACTCCGAGCACCACGTGTCCGACGAGGACTGCCAGCGGATGTTCGACGTGGCCACCTTCGTCAACACTGTAGAAGAGTCGAAGGCGCTCAACCGACAGCGCGGCCCGATGATCATCATCTCGGCCAGCGGCATGATCACCGGCGGGCGCGTGCTGCACCACATCGAGGCGTTCGGATCAGACGACCGCAACGCAATCCTGCTCGCGGGTTACCAGGCCGGCGGAACACGCGGCGCCGCGCTGGCGGCAGGAAAGCGCACGTTGCGCATGTTCGGCCGGGAAATTTCCATCCGCGCCGAAGTGGTGCAGCTGGAAGGCTTCTCCGGCCACGCCGACGCCGGGGAGCTGCTGGACTGGATGCGCACCGCGCCGTCCGCCCCGCGCATGGTCTACCTCACCCATGGCGAACCGGATGCGGCCGATACGCTGCGCGGACGCGTAGAGCGCGAGCTGGGCTGGCATGCGCGCGTGCCGGAGCACCTGGAGCGTGTTGGCCTGGGGGATGCGCGATGACCGGGCAGGCCGCAGGCCACACCCGGCTGCGCGTCACCCGTGCCGGGATCGACACCTACCAGCAACCGGTGGTCTACATGCATCGCGACTGTGAAGTCTGCCGCTCGGAAGGCTTTGCCGCGATGACGCGCGTGAGGCTGGACGTGGGCACGCGCACGCTGGTGGCGACGCTGAACGTGGTCGTCGACGACAGGCTGGGACTTGACGAGGTGGCGCTGTCGGAGGTCGCGTGGACGCTCCTCGAACCCATGCCGGATGCACTGGCCCGGGTTCGGCACGCGGAACCCGCGGCGTCGGCAGGCGCGCTCCGCGCCAAGGTGTTCGGGGCACGGCTGGACGACGCGCAGTACCTCGCCCTCGTGCAGGACGTGATGGAAAGCAGGCTGTCGGACCTGGAGCTTGCCGCGTTCGTCACGGCCAGCGCGGGCGACCGCCTGGACCATGCGGAGACGACCGCGCTGACGCGGGCCATGATCTCCGTGGGCCAGCGCCTGGACTGGGGCGAAGGGCCGGTGCTGGACAAACACTGCGTGGGCGGCCTGCCGGGCAATCGCACCACGCCAATCGTGGTGGCCATCGTGGCCGCGCTTGGCTACCGCATTCCGAAGACCTCGTCGCGCGCGATCACGTCGCCCGCGGGCACCGCCGACACCATGGAGGTCATGGCACCGGTGGCGCTCGATCTGGCGGCGATGCGCCGGGTAGTGGAGCGCGAGGGCGGCTGCATCGTCTGGGGCGGCAACGTGCGCCTGAGCCCGGCTGACGACATCCTGATCCGGGTCCAGCGCCCGCTGGACTTCGACAGCGACGGCCAACTGGTCGCCAGCGTGTTGTCGAAGAAGATCGCGGCGGGCTCGACCCACGTCCTGATCGACATGCCGGTAGGCCCGACCGCCAAGGTGCGAAGTGAGGCTGCGGCTGAGAGCCTCGGCTCGCGGCTCGCCCACACCGCGGGCGCGCTTGGACTGCAGCTGGGCATCCATCGCTCGGACGGCACCCAGCCGGTGGGCCGCGGAATCGGCCCGGCGCTCGAGGCGCACGATGTGCTCAAGGTGCTGCGCAATGCAGCCGATGCACCCGTCGACCTTCGCGAGCGCGCACTTGCGCTGTCCGCGGTGCTGCTCGACATGGCACCGGGCAGCAGCGCCGGCACCGGGCTGCAGCGCGCGCGCAGCGTGCTGGATTCCGGGGCTGCGCTGGCCAAGTTCCTGGCGATCTGCGAGGCCCAGGGAGGCTTCCGCGAACCGCCACGGGCGGCGTTCACCGCCGACGTCCCGGCAACTGCATCGGGCCGCATCGCGGAGATCGACAACCGCAGGCTGGCCAAACTGGCCAAGCTGGCCGGCGCCCCGACATCCCCCACCGCCGGCCTCGAGACCGGTCTGCGGATCGGCGATACGGTCGAGCGGGGACAGCCCATGATGACCCTGCATGCGGAGTCGCCGGGAGAACTGGCCTACGCCCTGGAGCACGCCGCGACGCTGCAACCCTTTGTGCTTGGAGAGGTTCCATGACCCGTGTGCTGATGCCCTTCCCGGCCGATGCAGTGTTGGCCGGCACCATCAACCAGCCCCTGCAGGCGCGCATTGCATCCGTGGCTTGGCGGCACTTCCCAGATGGCGAATCGCTGGTCACCCTGGACGACGCACTGGCCGGAGCCGATGTGGCGCTCCTGGCCAGCCTGCGCAACGCCGATGCCATGGCCCTCCCGCTGCGCTTCGCTGCCCAGACGGCCCGCGAGTTCGGGGCGCGCTCGGTCGGCTTGATCGCACCGTACCTGGGGTACATGCGCCAGGACACTCGTTTCAATCCAGGGGAGGCGGTCAGTACGCCACTGTTCGCGCAGTTCCTCGAAGAGGCCTTCGACTGGCTGGTAACCGTGGACCCGCACCTGCACCGTGTCGAGCGCCTGCAGTCGCTGTACCGGATCCCGACGACCCACGTGTCGGCGACGCCAGCCGTGGCCCGCTGGATCGCAGAGACGGTCCCCGACGCGGTGCTGATCGGACCCGACAGCGAGAGTGAACAATGGGTCGCCGACATTGCGGCCCGGTGCGGCATGCCCTACCAGGTGCTGGCCAAGGAACGGCATGGCGACTACGACGTGCGCGTGAGCCTGCCCGACCCGCAGGCGGTATCCGGCCGGACCCCGGTCCTGATCGACGACATCGTGTCGTCCGGCAACACGATCCTGGAAACCCTCGCACACCTGCGTCGATTGTCGCTGCCACCGCCGTTGCTGGTCGCGATCCATCCGGTGTTCGCCGGCGATGCCTATACCCGTCTGCAGGAAGCGGGCCTGGCCCGCATCGTGAGCACCGACACCATTGCCCACCCGTCCAATGCGATCGCGCTGGGTGCGGACCTCGCCGCCGCGTCATCGAGCCTGATGACCGCTTCGACCGATTCCACGGAGGACCCATGAACCTGCATCTCAACTGCTGCACCGCCGACCAGCTGTCAGCCGCCGAGCGCCAGCGGATCGTTGAAATGGCCGACGCCCATCGGAAGGCCGATCCTGCGTTCGCCCATTGGGCCGCCGGTTACGGCGTGATCCGGCATGACCCGCTCACCCAGCTCCGCGTGCGCCAGATGGTGGCCGAGCTGGTAGCTCTGGGCCGCACGCCCGATGCGGGTACCGCCTGGCAGCGATTCGCCGCGGCCGACCGCGTTACCAGCGCCGGCATGTGGCTGGTGGCGCACATGACCTACAGCCAGCGCGTCCGTACCGACGGTGCGGCCCTCGAGTCTGATGACTTCAAGATCACGCCCGAAGGCCACACCGGCGGGTCCCTCAACATGGTGCCCGCCTATGCCGGCTACCTGCTGATGGACGCCCTGGATGGCGTCACCCGCGCGTGGATGATGGGTCAGGGGCACTGCGTGGCGGCGATCGACGCGCTGAACCTGCTGGTTGGCAACATGACGGCCCGGCACGCCGAACGTTACGACCGCTCCGACGCGGGGCTGAGCCGGTTCGTCGGCGACTTCTACGCCTACACCCTCAATCCGGACGGAACGCCGGCGTCGCCCCTGGGCTCCCACGTCAATGCGCACACCGCCGGGGGCGTGATGGAAGGCGGCTATCTCGGCTTTGCCGAGCTGCAGTACGTGCATGCGCCGCTCAAGGACGAACGCCTGGTGGCATTCCTCAGCGACGGTGCGTTCGAGGAACAGCGTGGCAGCGACTGGGCGCCGCGCTGGTGGCGTGCCGAGGACAGCGGGCTGGTCAGCCCGATCATCATCCTCAACGGGCGGCGCATCGAACAGCGCAGCCAGATCACCCAGCAGGGCGGCGAGCGGTGGCTGGACCGGCACCTGCGATTGAACGGCTTTGACCCGATCGCGCTCGACGGGCGCGATCCGGCCAGCATCGCCTGGGGCATCCATGTGATGGAGTCGCGCCTGCAAGCTGGCGCGGAAGTCCCCGATATCGACGTGCGGTTGCCCTATGGCATCGCCGAAACCGTGAAGGGCTTCGGCTTCCCCGGCGCCGGGACCAACGCCTCGCACAACCTGCCCTTGCCCGGGAATCCGGCGAAGGATGCCGAGGCACGTGCGCTGTTCAATGGAGGCGCCGCGGCGCTGTTTGTGGCCGCGTCCGAGCTCGAGGAGGCCATTGCCGCACTCAACAGCCACGATGACCAGCAGCGGGTTCGCGAGCGCGACCACGCGCTGGCCGATCGCCAGGTGGACCCGCCCCGCATTCCAGCGATTGCCGACCGCGGCGCCGGCGGCGAGAGCTCGCCGATGACCGCGCTCGACGAGCAGTTCGTCGCCATCGCCGAAGCGAACCCCGGACTGCGCGTGCGCGTGGGCAATCCCGACGAGCTGCGCAGCAACAAGCTCGACCGCACCCTGGACGCGATGAAGCACCGGGTGCACGAGCCCGAGCCCGGCGTTGCCGAATCACCGACCGGGGCAGTCATCACCGCGCTCAACGAGGAGGCCGTGGTCTGCGCCGCGCTCGGCAACAAGGGTGGGCTGAACCTGGTGGTCACCTACGAGGCGTTCGCACCGAAGATGCTCGGCGCCGTGCGCCAGGAGTTGATCTTCGCCCGACATCAGGCCCAGGCGGGACGTCCGCCCGGCTGGCTGGGCGTGCCGCTGGTCCTGACTTCCCACACATGGGAGAACGCGAAGAACGAACAGTCCCACCAGGATCCGACCATGGCCGAGGCGCTTCTGGGCGAAATGGCCGACATCTCGCGCGTGGTCTTTCCCCCGGACGCCAACGGCGCAGCCGCGGCACTCGCCCACGCCTATGCGCAGCGCGGTACGGTCACCGCCCTGGTGGTCCCGAAGCGGCCGGTGCCCCATGAGTTGACGCCACAGCAGGCCAGGTCGCTGGCCGAGACCGGAGCGACGTGCCTGGCCGGCGATCCGGCGACGTCGGACATCCTGCTTATCGCCACCGGCGCTTACCAGCTGCAGGAAGTGCGTCGCGCGCAGGCGCGTCTTGTCGAGCGCGGTGTGTCGGCGGCGATCCTGTACCTCGGCGAGCCTGGCCGGTTCCGCACGCCACGCGACCCGGATGAGGCGCGATACGTGCATCCCGACAGCAAAGTCCATCCGCTGTTCCCGGTCGACAGGCCGCGCGTCTTCGTCACGCATACCCGTCCGGAGCCCTTCCTCGGCGCGCTGCGCCGCATCGACACCGGGCCGGCGACGACCGCGGCGCTGGGTTTCGTCAACCGCGGCGGTACGCTGGACGTGCCGGGACTGCTGTTCGCCAACCGCAGCACTTGGGCGCACGTGGTCGATGCGGCCGCGGGCGTCCTCGGCCAGTCCCGGGGCAGCCTGTTGTCGGAAGCGGAGCTGGCGGCGGTGGATGGTCGGGGCGATCCGGCCACTATCCTGCGTCCTGCAAGTGGGTCGACGCCATGAGTTGGCCAACCGGGACCTCGCGCTGATGGCGGGCACAGTGCGGCGCGGAGGCCAGATTGCCTGGGCGGGACTCAAGCTCGGCGTCGCCGTGCTGCGCCTGCGCCGACGTGCACCCGACCTGCTTCCGGCATACGTCAGCACCACCCTGGTGGGGTTGGGCACCACCTTCGTCAAGCTGGGCCAAGGCTTGAGCCTGCGCTGGGACCTGCTGCCGGTGCCCTATCGCGAGGCGCTGTCGCGGTTGCACAGCGACGTGCCGGCGTTTCCTGCAGACCAGGCCAGGCGCATGGTCGAACAGGCGTTCGGCGCACCGGTCGGAGAACTCTTCGCCAGCTTCGATGACAAGCCGCTGGCCGCGGCGTCCGTAGCCCAGATCCATCCGGCACGTATGCATGATGGTCGCGACGTGGTCGTCAAGATCACCCGCCCCGGGATCCATGCCCAGGTGCAGGCCGACCTGCGGCTACTGCGGCGCACAATGCGCGTCGCCCAGTGGCTCTGGCCACCACTCAAGCGATACCGCCCGCTCGAGCTCGTGGACGAACTGGGCGCATTCCTGCGCGACGAGGTCGACATGCGTCACGAGGCGCAGAACATGCGACGCATGGCCCGGGTGCTTGATTCCTTGCCCGGCATCACCCAGCCCCACGTCGTCGAGCCCTATGCCACCCGCGACGTGCTGGTCCAGGATCGAAGCCACGGCACCCGCCTGGAAGCCGCCTACGGGACAGCGGCCGCTCCCGCGCTGGCAAGGGCGCTGCTCGATGCCTACGTGCGTCAACTCTTCGGCGCCGGCGTCTTCCATGCCGACCCGCATCCTGGAAACCTGTTCTTCTTCGACGACGGTCGCCTGTGCTTGCATGACTTCGGCTCGATCGGCGTGCTCGACCCTGCATCCCGGCTCGCGCTCGGCGGCCTGGTCGAGGCCATCGCGGCCGACGATGCCGACGGCGTGCTGGATGCAGCGATTGCCATGGGCTTCTTCCCGCCGCAGGTCGAGCGACGCTCGCACGTGCGCGAGATCCACCTGATCCTGGCCGAGATGGCCAGCCGCCCGCTGGCGGAGTGGTCCATTGCCGAGGCGATCTGGCGCGTGGCACGCATTGGGCAGGGCGCGGGTTTCCGGCTTCCGGCCCATCTGCTGTCCCTGATCCGGACGCTGTTCCTGGTCGAGAACACGCTGCGGGCACTGGATCCGGATCTGGACCTGCTGGGGACGCTGTCGGCACAGGCGGCCGAGATCGCCGACATCGCCGATGCCAGCCGCGCCGGCGGCAACAGGCCCCTCGCCATGCGGCTGGCCCGGACCGCGCGCCAGCTGCCACAGATCGCCACCGACCTGTTGCGGCAGGCGCAGCTGAGCGACGGTCGGCCCGCCTTTTCCGTACACCACCATGGCTTGAGCTCCACGCAGGAGGCACTCGCGCGCACCGGCAACCGGCTTGCGCTGGCACTGGTCACCCTGGGTCTCTACGTGAGCGGGGCGCTGTTGAGCCTGCACTCCGAAGGCCCGCAAGTGTTCGGCCACCTGCCATTCCTGGCGGTCCTGGCCTTCGCCGCAGCGGGGTTGCTCTCGCTGCGGCTGGTCACGGCCATCGCCAGATCGGGGCACCTGTGAGCAGCCTTAGCAACGGACATCGGGAATGGCCGACGTCCCGGAAGCCTGCTGTAGAACCACTGATCTATCTCCCCGCTGATGCTCAATGCATCAGTGCATCCAGGAAGGCAGACCCATGACGCAACACAACCATCATCATCAAGATCATCAGGCACATGGCGAGCAACCGCCGCATCCCCGCAAGGGTGCTGATGGCGACATCCATGCCGGGCACGACAAGCATGCTGGCCACAGCGTGGCGGGCTTCCGCGACAAGTTCTGGCTCACGCTGCTGCTGACCATCCCCACTGTGGTCTGGAGCGGGATGATCCAGCATTGGTTCGACTACGCCGCGCCACGGTTCCCGGGGTCGGCGTACATCCCGGCGGTGTTCGGCACGATCGTGTACTTCTACGGCGGCTGGCCGTTCCTCCGCGGCGGATACCACGAGCTGAGAAATCGCCTGCCGGGAATGATGACGCTGATCTCGCTTGCGATCACCGTCGCCTTCCTCTACAGCGCGTTGGTCACTCTCGGCGTGGTCGAGGGATTGGACCTGTGGTGGGAGCTGGCGACGTTGGTGGCGATCATGTTGCTCGGCCACTGGATCGAGATGCGTTCGATCAACCAGGCACAGGGCGCTCTCAAGGAGCTCGCGAAGCTTCTGCCTGACATGGCGGTGCGGTTGGATGAGGCCGGCGGCACGAAGGAAGTCCCTGTCGCAGACCTGAAACTCGGTGACCTGCTGCTCATCCGGCCCGGCGCGAGCATTCCCGCCGACGGCGTAGTGAAGGAAGGGACCAGCGCCGTCAACGAAGCGATGATCACCGGTGAGTCGAAGCCGATGGACAAGTCGACGGGTGACCGGGTGATCGCCGGCACCGTCAACGGACAGGGCTCGCTGCGTATCGAGGTGACGGGAACCGGCGACGAGACCGCGCTCGCGGGCATCATGCGGCTCGTCGAGCAGGCGCAAACGTCGCGCTCGCGCGCCCAGGCCCTGGCGGACCGGGCGGCGTTCTACCTCACGATCATCGCCATCGTCTCCGCCGCGGTTACCGCCATTGTCTGGCCACTCCTCGGTCGACCGTGGAGCTTCACGATCGAGCGCGTAGTGACCGTGCTCGTGATCGCCTGTCCCCATGCGCTGGGTTTGGCCATCCCGCTGGTGACCGCCATCTCGACCACGATTGGCGCACGGAACGGCCTGCTCGTGCGCGATCGACGCGGCCTGGAAGAGGCCCGTTTGCTGAACACGGTCGTGTTCGACAAGACAGGCACGCTCACGCTCGGTTCGCACCGCGTCGTGAAGACCACTGCCGCCGATGGACTCACCGACGACGAGGTGCTTCGCGTGGCCGCGTCGGTCCAGCGCGACGCTGAACATCCGATCGCGCAGGCGCTGATGACCAGCGCCAAGGAACATGGCATCGACGTTCCGATGTCGCAGGACTTCGAGTCCATGCCGGGACGCGGCGTGCGCGCAGTCGTCGAGGAGCGCTCGCTTCACGTTGGCGGGCCGGGTCTGTTGAGAATGCTCGCGGTCGAACCGCCGGAGACGCTTCGGCGGGCTGCCGAATCAGCGGCAGCCGATGGTCAATCTGCAACCTACCTGGTGGAAGGCGACCGGGTGCTCGCCGTATTTGCGATCGCGGATGCCATCCGTCCCGAATCGTTCGACGCGGTCAAGCGGCTGCACGACGAAGGACTGGAGGTTGTCCTGCTGACGGGTGATTCCACGGCGGTCGCAAACGCGGTCGCGAAGGAACTCAACATCGACACCGTCTTCGCCGAGGTATTGCCCGAGGACAAGGTGGCAAAGATCGAGGAGCTGCAGGCCCAGGGCAAGCGCGTCGCGATGGTGGGTGACGGTGTCAATGACGCTCCGGCGCTGCTCACGTCCGACGTCGGCATCGCCATCGGCACAGGGACGGACGTCGCGGTCGAGGCCGGCGACGTCGTACTCGTGCGCAGCGACCCGCGCGACGTGCCAGCGATCATCGAATTGAGCAAGGCCACCTATCGCAAGATGATCCAGAACCTGTGGTGGGCCGCCGGCTACAACATCGTCGCCATCCCTCTCGCCGCTGGCGTTCTCGCCGCATGGGGGATCCTGCTGCAACCTGCGCTTGGGGCAGTGCTCATGTCGCTGAGCACCGTCGTTGTGGCAATCAATGCGCAGTTGTTGCGCCGGGCGGTGCGGTCCCCATGAACATGATTCGGGGACACCTGTGACCACGCGCCGGCTTCTGGCACTCAACGTTGGCTCGTCCACCCTCAAGGGGGCGTCCTATCTCTTGAACTCTGACGGACCAGGCGCGCAGCCTCGCGTCGTCGAGCGCTCCCGGGCCGAGATTGCTATCGGCGCGGATGCGCAGGAGCGCCTTGCCACCCTGCTCGAAACCTTGTCGGAACCGGCGACCGGCCCCGAAGTGGTGGTGCATCGGATCGTCCATGGCGGTGACCTGCGCGGCGCCCGTGAACTCGACGAAAATGTGCTCGCAACACTGGATGCATTGGTGCCGTTCGCACCCTTGCACCAACCTGTAGCCCTCGCCTTCGCGCGTGCTGCACGCCTGCGGTGGCCGCAAGCCCGCCAGGGCGTCTCCTTCGACACCGACTTCCCTGCGTCACTCGCACCCTGGAGCCGGCGCCTGCCCATCCCCGAAGCATGGGATGCTCTCGGCATCCGTCGCTACGGTTTCCACGGACTCGCCTTCGCCTCCGCGCTGCGAATCGTGGCCCGCCACGATGCCGGAATCCTGAAGAGCCGCGCCGTCTTCGCACATCTGGGGGGTGGCTGCAGCGTCTGCGCCGTCGAGGACGGCCGGAGCCGCGACACCACCATGGCGCTCACTCCGCTAGGTGGAATCCCGAGCCCTACCCGCTCCGGGGATCTCGATCCCGGTGCGTTGCTGTACCTGCTCCGGCAAGAACGCCTGGATGCGCAGGCGCTTGAAGACGGCCTGTACCGCAGTGCAGGCCTTGCCGGAATCGCTGGCCATGGCGACATGCGCGTGTTGCTGACGGGTCCCGGCCCGCAGGCCCAGCTTGCCGTGGAGCTCTTTGCAGTCCGGATTGCGCAGTCCATCGCGGCCATGGCCACGGCAATTGGCGGTCTCGACCATGTCGTCTTTTCCGGCGGCATCGGCCATCGCGCGCCGGTTTTGCGGGCTCGCATCGTCGCGCGACTGGCCTGGCTCGGCCTGGCGCTGGCACCTGACGTCAACGATGCTGGAGCCACGCGGATCGACCGCGGGGGCGGGACGAGCATATGGAACGTCGCGATCGATGAGGAGCGCGAACTGGCTGAATCAGCACTCGCCTGGCTGTAGCCACGACACGCCCCAAGGGTCGGCCCCGGCGGGGAATCACTCCTCGATCCGTGACGACGTGAGCACCGCTGCGAATCCACCACCGGGGGTGCGCATGTTCGTGGTCTGGCCCTGGTACAGCCTGGCCGCGAACAACAGGACACCCGCCTCGGACGCGAAGCAGCGCACATCCGCCTTGAGGGACTGGCCCCCATGCACGATCCGCATGCTCGGTGGCGCGAAGGCCTGTGCGATGTAGGTCGCCGACGCCATAGACTCCCAAGTCCGCCGGGTCAACTTGTCGCCCCGATAACTCCCACGGCTGCCGAACCCTGCTGCAGGCTTGAAGAAATATCCGTTGCGCACTGCCCACAACGCATCCCGGTTCGCGGGCACGAGTTCGACCGTGGGCGGGATCACCTGGCCCAGCAGTGCCGTCGAACCCGCATCGACCCCGAACCCGCCGAGCAGAGCCGGGTCCCCGAGCACCGCAAGGTTGCGCTTGTCGGCAAACAGCGCGTGTGCTCGGGGATGCGGCATCAGCGCGACGTCCCCTGCCAGGTAAGCCTCACGAATGTCTGCATGCGAGGCATCCTCGAGCGCGAAATCGGTCAACCGGTTGTAGACAGTGTCGATTCGACCGTGGGCATCCTCAAGCCCGTCCGAACCAAACGACAAATCCTCGGGAGCGCTGATCACGCAGTCCACGCCATGGTCCCGAAACGCGTTCGCGTACAGCTCAAACTCGGGGTAAAGGAACTGCGCTCGCGGAGTGCTGTCCACGATGGCCAGGCGCGACGGCGTGCGCCCGGATTGCTGCCGAGCATCCTCCATCCAGGCCGTGACGGCCGCATCACGCGCTTGGGCCGCGTTGGTCCAGGTGGCCCATGCTGGCGGCGCGCAAGACCGCACGGCATCGAGCAACAAGGCATTGAGGAGCAGACCGCCTGGATTGGTGTTGACCTCGATCAGCCGCGGCCCATCGACCGTCAGGTGAAAGTCCAGACCCAGGACGCCCCCCGCCGAACCCGGATCATGGGTTGCAATGTCAGGGGCCCATTGCAGGACCCGTTGGCTATATCCCGGGTTTCCTGCGACGTCGAAGACCGCCGCCGCGACTCGTCCCATGGCCTCCAACGCGGGCCGATCAACGAACAAGGCATAGGGTGAAAATAAGTGCGCGTGTACGGCGGGATCAGTCGTGAACTCCGGAAAGGCACCCCGGATCGACTCGTGCAGACGGAGGATGTCGACCACTTCGCATGCACACCGCTGGTTGAGCGGCGCGCTTTCCAGGGTGGCACAGTCGATCTCGCAGCCTGTCTGTGCAACTATTATCGGAGTCCGCGGTTCAACCACAACAGGGATTGTTCTGTTGGATCGGTGGACATGGCACTGTTCCGAACGAGCAGAACACACAGCAGTCGCCTTGATGCGGACGCAAAACCGCTCCACAGCCCGTGCACTCATAGAAGAATTGACACGCTGTGATGGGCATTGTCTCGGTCGCCCGATGGCCGCACTCCGGGCAGGTCAAGATGCTTTCCAGCTTGACGTCACTCACCGCCAGTCCGCACCTTGGCCGGGAAGCCTGCTTCCGTGACTGCACGCGCGATTCCGGCTGCATCCGTCTGGCTCGATTCGAACGTCACCGTGACTGTTTCAGCCCGGGTGTCCACCTTCACATCGGCCACGCCCGGCACCTTCTCCAGCGCCTTCCTGATGGTGATGCCGCAGGCGGGACAGGTCATGTTCTCAGCATCGAGCATCACTACGGTTGCGGGCGTCGCAAGAGCGGCACCGACCGACAGAGCAGCCACCAGGGCCAGTATCCACTTGTGCATCGCGCCTCCTACAGAATCCAGACGATGTAATAGGGAAACAGCAGCAACAGGACGATGAGGGCTGTCGCCAACCAGAGCCAACGTCGCCTGCGTCGCAGAGCGTCCGGGGCGATGCAACTGCCATCCACACCGCACCGTGCCGCCGGTCGATACAGCATCCAAAACGCCACGGCCAAGGACAGTACGGCGGCGGCGCTGAACCAGGGCCTCAAGGGATCGAGAGCTGTCAGGGTGCCGATCCAGGCGCCACTGATGCCCAGCAGGACCAGCACCAGCGGCACGACGCAGCAGACCGATGCGCCAATGGCGGCGATGCTCGCGCCAACGATGGCTGGAACAGACGATTTGGCCGGGGTTGTTTGCATCAGAGCATACTAGCCTCTGTACCTAGGTACGGAGTCAAGCCGTGCGTCCGAACACGTTTACGATCAGCCGGCTGGCGGCGGCGGCCGATGTGCACGTCGAAACCGTGCGCTACTACCAGCGACGTAGGCTGCTGCGTCAACCCGAGCGACCCATAGGAGGCGTGCGTCGTTACGACGAAAACGATGTCAATCGGCTTCAGTTCATCCGGCGCGCTCAGATGATGGGATTCAGCCTCGACGAGATCGCTGGCCTGCTAGAGATCACAGGCGAACGTTCTTGCGAGCAGACCCGTCAGCTGACCGAGCGAAAGCTCGTCGATGTCCGTCTACGAATCCGCGAGCTGCGACAGCTGGAGAGGGATCTCGAACAGAAAATAGCGCGGTGCGCCCAAGTGCCGGCGGGAGAGTGCTGCCCAACCCTCGATTTTCTGGAGCGGCCAAGAAAGCCAGCTGCGACAGGCAGTTAGCTCACTTTCGGCCCGTTTTTACACGAATCCCTGCCGACCCTCATCCCGGCCACCGCGTCCACCCTGACGTCGCGCCATGGCTCAGCCATGTCCGCCATTGCGGCAGCAAAGCCTCCGGCATCCGCCAGCACTGGAGTGATGTCCTTGAACAGGATTCCGGGTTTGGGAAAGTCGGGAACGTCGCGGAGCAGATGCAGCCACTGGCTCATTGGGGCCTCCGTTTGTCGGCGTGCTCAATGCTAACCGTGGGGAAGCTCGTCCCCGAACCGGCGGGCCGGATCAGTCAGGGAAGTGCCCGGTCACGTAAACCCAGCGTCCCGCGATACGCTCGAAACGGCTCACCTCGTGCAAGCGCTCCGCCGGTGCGCCTCCAACCTTGTAGCGAGCGACGAACTCCACTACCGCCGTGTTGCCGTTGTTAGCGTGGCGTTTCACGCTCAGTCCCAGCCACTTCAATCCGGGGGTGTCGTCCAGATTCAGCGCGGCTGGGCAGGTATCGGGGTGCCAAGTGGCCAGCAGGTAGTCACGCAAGCCAAGCACGTAGGCGCTGTAGCGCGATCGCATGAGGGCTTCAGCGCTGGCGGCAGGGACGAGTCCTTCGTGCAGCGGCTGACAACACTTGCCATAGATAGCGGACGGGTTGCAGGGGCAGGAACACGACATGGGAAGGGCGACGACTCACAGGCGCAAGAACAGACTGGGGAGTTTGATGCCCAGCCAACCCCAAGCCAACACGGCCCTTAGCGATCAGTGCAGCACCTCCAGAATGAGGCGTTGTGTCGGGCTGAACTCGTGCAGTGACGGACTCAGGTCAGATATCCCACCCCGTCCAGATAACGATCACTTTGAGTGGGTAGGTCCCTACCTAGCCCCGATAACCCGCCCTAACCGCCATATCCGCCCTCGGAGCGTTCGCTGTACCGTCGAGTGCAAGCGGCACCCGCAGCTTTTCAAGCGAGACAGTGGGCCGCCGCTCGCCGGCCGAACTAAAGGCCGACATGTGGGTGGGTAGGGTCGGAACCAATCCGCGGCAACCCGGCGCGGCTGCTCTCATGGCTGTCAACAAAACCGCGATTCTAGTCAGCGCCTAACCGGCCGCCCTCTCCTACCACGGCAACCCGTCGGCCCCGATCACCTGCAGTAGCGCTCCTTGGCGTGCGCACCCTTCTCAGGTACCCTGCACAGCCATGGCGCGTTCCCTCCGCTATCGCTGCTCGTCGTTCCTGCGCGCACTCGTGCTGGGCCTGTTCGCGCTGGGGCTCGTGCTGCAGCCGGTGATGGCAGCTGCCGGCGAGATGCACGAGCTCGCACACGATCCGTCGGGCATGCACAGCCACGGCCCGCACTCGAGCGGTCTGGACGCGGAACTCACCGCAGCCGGTGAGCACGATCCCGACGGGTCCGGGACGCTGCACGTACTGCTGGATTTTGCACACTGCTGCGGCACGGCCGCGGCAGTGCTGCCCGTACTGGAACACGTTCCGGCCTTGGCCATGCTCGGACGGCTGGCGATCGCCAAGGCTTCAGCCCCGCCGGCGGTACGTCTGCCAAGCCCTTTCAAGCCTCCGATCTTCGGATGACCGCGCCGTCGGCCTGATGCCGACTTCCGTCAATTCGATTCACCGGAGCAACCCCCATGCGTTTGCGATCAGCGGCCCTGGCCGCGTTTGTCGCCGTGTGTGCCGTGGCATTCCCCACGCACGCCGCTGACCCCCTCACCCTGGACGACGCTTTCCTCCGCGTTGCCGATACACACCCCGATCTGCGCCTGTTTGGCGCCCGCCATGAGGCCCTGAAAGCCGAACTGGATCGCTCCTCGTTGCGCCCCGCGCTGGTCGCAGGAGCCGAGGTCGAGAACGTGCTCGGTACCGGCCCGGCCAGCGGCCTGGATGGCGCCGAGATCACGCTGAGCCTCGCCTCCGTGCTGGAGCGCGGCGGCAAGCTCGATGCCCGCCGCACGCTCGCGCAAAGCCGGATCGACGCGCTGGCCATCGAGCGCGAGGCGCAGCGGTTGGATCTCCTGGCCGAAGTGGCGCGCCGCTACCTGGCGGTCGTCGGTGCGCAACGCGAAGGCGAGCTTGCGCAGTTGGACGTCGACCAGCGCGAACGTACTGCCGCTGCGGCGCGCCAGCGTCACGAGGCCGGCGCTTCGCCCGAGTCGGTCGTACTCACCGCTCAGGCCGCCCTCGCACGGGCAGAACTGGATCGCGCTCGCGCCCATCAACGGCAGGCGGCCGCGCGTCAGCACCTCGCAGCCCTGTGGGGCGAGCGCAACCCGGCATTCGAGATCGTCGGCGGCGATCTTCTGGACGTGCCCCGGGTCCACGACTTCGCGATGCTCGCCGACTGGCTGCAACGCACCCCCGAGCTGGCGCAGTTCGTCGACCAGCAGCGCATTGGCGAGGCGCGCCTGCAACTGGCGCGCAGCGAGGCGACCCCTGACCTCGATTGGCAGGTCGGCGTCCGGCGGATGACCGATGGCGATGACTTCGGTCTGGTCGGCAGTGTCTCGATCGCGCTGGGCAGCACCCGCCGCGCTCAGCCGGGTATCCGTGCCGCACGTGCCGGGCTAACTGCGTTGGAAATCGAGCGGGAGGCCGCGGGACTGTCGCTCTACTCCACCCTCGCCGAGGCGCACGGCCGCTTCGGTGTCGCCCGTCTGGAAGCCCAGCGGCTGGGTGAGGACGTACTCCCGCGCCTGACGAGGGCCGAAGCCGCAGCCGCCACCGCGTACCGCGCAGGCGCCGCCAGTTATCTGGAGTGGTCGAGCCTGCAGGCGGAGCATGCCGCTGCACGGCAGCAACAGCTGGCAGCTGCGCTGGAAGCCCAGCGCGCCCTGATCGAGATCCAGCGGCTGACCGGCCAGGCATTCGTCGCCGGCCCGGGCCCGCAAGACAACCAAGGAGCAACCCCATGAAGTCCACCCACCTGATCCCGGCATTGGCGCTGGCCTGGAGCTTGGCGGCTTGCAGTGGTGAGCCGGACCAGCCTAACCAGCCGGCAAACGACGCCCATGCTGACGAGGCCGCCGGCCACGGCACCGAGGCCGACGAACAGGGTCATGAAGCGGGTGAAGTCGCCAGCACGGTCATTCCTGCGGAAATCGCCGAGAAGTCCGGCATCCAGACGCAGCCCGTCGGCCCCGGCGTGATCGCCGACGAGCATGAGGTACAAGGCCTGTTGACTCCGGTCGAAGGTCGGGTCGCCCAAGTCACCGCCCGCTTCCCAGGCCCGATCCGTTCGCTGCGCGCCAACGTTGGCGACCAGGTCCGCGCCGGCCAGACGTTGGCGACGATCGAGAGCAACCTCAGCCTGAGCACCTACAGCGTCGCCGCGCCCATCTCCGGCGTGGTCGTCGAGCGCAGTGCGTCGGTCGGTGGCCTGGCCAGCGAGGGTGCGCCCCTGTTCCAGATCGCCGATCTTTCGCAGCTCTGGGTCGACCTCCACATCTTTGGCGCCGACGCCCAGCACATCCAGCCGGGCGTGCCGGTGGCGGTCACCCGCATGAGCGATGGCGAGCTGGTCCACACCACGCTCGAACGTGTGCTCCCCGGCATGGCCACGGCCAGCCAGAGCACGGTCGCCCGCGCAACGATCGACAACGCCGACAACCAATGGCGGCCGGGTACGGCGGTCAAGGCGCGGATCACGGTCGCGCAGGAGCCGGTGGACCTGATGGTGCCGTTGACGGCGCTGCAGTCGATGGATGGCCGGGAGGCCGTGTTCGTACGTGAGGGCGAGACCTACCTGACCCGACACGTCGAAACCGGCGCCCGCGATACCACGCAGGTGCAGATCCGCGCGGGCCTGAGCGTGGGCGAGGATGTTGTAGTCGCGGAGAGCTACCTGATCAAGGCGGACATCGGCAAGGAGGGCGCGGCGCATGACCACTGACGCCGTAGCCCTCCAGCCGGGCCTGCTGGAGCGGATCGTCCGGTTCTCGATCCGGCATCGCTGGATGATGCTGGTGCTGACCCTGGGCTTGATCGGAGTAGGCATCTGGAGCTTCACCCGGCTCCCGATCGATGCAACACCGGACATCACGAACGTCCAGGTGCAGATCAACACCGAAGCGCCCGGCTACTCGCCGCTGGAGTCCGAACAGCGGGTCACGTATCCGATCGAGACGGCACTCGCCGGCCTGCCGCGGCTCGACTACACGCGCTCGCTGTCACGCTACGGCTTGTCGCAGATCACCGTGGTGTTCGAGGACGGCACCGACCTGTACTTCGCCCGGCAGCAGGTGGCCGAGCGGCTGCAGCAGATCCGCTCGCAGATTCCCGAGGGACTGGAGCCCGAAATGGGGCCGATCTCGACCGGGTTGGGCGAGATCTTCCTGTACACCGTCGACGCTGCACCCGACGCGGCCAAGCCGGACGGTACGCCGTGGACCGCCACCGACCTGCGCACCCTGCAGGACTGGGTCATCCGGCCGCAGATGCGCAACACACCGGGAGTGACCGAGGTCAACACGATCGGCGGCTTCGAGCGGCAGATCCACATCACGCCGGACCCGTCCAAGCTGGTCGCACTCGGCTTCACGCTGCAGGACATCGTCGACGCGGTCGCCGCCAACAACCAGAACATGGGCGCCGGCTACATCGAGCGCAACGGCCAGCAGTACCTGGTGCGTGTGCCTGGCCAGGTCGGTGGGATTGAAGAGATCCGCAACATTGTGCTGGACCGTCGCGAGGGCATGCCGATCCGCGTTGCTGACGTCGCGCAGGTGGGTGAGGGTCCGGAGCTTCGTACGGGCGCGGCCACCCAGAACGGCGAGGAGGTGGTGCTGGGCACCGTGTCGATGCTGGTCGGCTCCAACAGCCGCACGGTCGCGCAGGCCGCGGCGGCGAAGCTGCAGGACGCAAACGCGAGTTTGCCCGCCGGGGTCACGGCGACGGCTGTGTATGACCGCACCGGCCTGGTCGAACGCACCATGCAGACCATCTCGAAGAACCTGATCGAAGGTGCCTTGCTGGTGATCGTGGTCCTGTTCCTGCTGCTGGGAAACTTCCGCGCCGCCCTCATCACCGCTGCCGTCATCCCCTTGGCGATGCTGTTCACCATCACCGGAATGGTGCGCGGCGGCGTCTCCGGCAACCTGATGAGCCTGGGCGCACTCGACTTCGGGCTGATCGTCGATGGCGCGGTCATCATCATCGAGAACGTCCTGCGCCGGTTCGGCGAAATGCAGCATCGGCTTGGCCGGGCGCTGACACGCGAGGAGCGCAACGACCTGACTGCCACCGCCACGGTCGAGGTCATCCGGCCCAGCCTGTTCGGCATGTTCATCATCGCCGCGGTGTACCTGCCGATCTTCGCGCTGACCGGGATCGAGGGAAAGATGTTCCATCCCATGGCGATCACCGTGGTGCTGGCCCTCACCGGCGCGATGGTGCTGTCGCTGACCTTCGTTCCCGCATCCATCGCGATCTTCATGGGCAACCGCGTCGAGGAGAAGGAGAACCGGCTGGCCCAGTGGACGCGCCGACGCTATGAGCCCTTGCTTGCGTGGTCACTCCGTCGTCAGAACTGGGTCCTTGGCGGCGCACTCGCCCTGGTTGCCGTGTCCCTGCTGGTCGCCACGCGCCTGGGCAGCGAGTTCATTCCCAGCCTGGACGAGGGCGACCTCGCCATGCAAGCGATCCGCATACCCGGAACGGGCTTGGAGCAGTCGGTGAAGATGCAAGTGGCCGTGGAGGAACGGCTGGTGCAGGTTCCGGAAGTGGAGCGGGTCTTCAGCAGGGTCGGCACGGCGGAGGTGGCCACCGACCCGATGCCACCGAACGTGGCGGACTCCTACCTGATGGTGAAGCCACGCGGGCAATGGCCCGATCCACGCAAGCCCAGGGACGTTCTGATCGACGAAATCGAAGCCGCAGTGGCCACGCTGCCAGGCAACAACTACGAGTTCTCGCAACCGATCGAGATGCGGACCAACGAGCTGATTTCGGGGGTGCGTGCGGATGTGGCGATCAAGGTGTTCGGTGACGACCTGGACACGCTGGTCGAAGTGGCCGAACAGGTCGAGGCGGCTGCCAGGCAGGTCGAGGGCGCGGTCGACGTCAACACCGAACAGGCAACCGGCTTGCCACTGCTGACGATCGTCCCGGACCGCGCGGCGCTTGCGCGCTTCGGCCTGAATCCGGGGATCGTGCAGCAGACCGTTGCCACTGCGGTCGGTGGCCAGGTGGCCAGCCAGCTGTTCGAGGGCGACCGCCGCTTCGACATCGTGGTGCGACTGCCGGAACAGATGCGCGTCGATCCGACCGCCCTCGAGGATCTGCCGATCCCCTTGCCCGACGTGGCGAACGCGGACCGGTCGAGCCTGGAACCCAGTTGGGCGAGCGCGCGGACCGTGCCGCTGCGGGAGGTCGCGCAGATCGAGAGCCTGCTGGGGCCCAACCAGATCAACCGTGAGAATGGAAAACGCCGGGTGGTGGTCACGGCCAACGTGCGCGATCGCGATTTGGGCAGCTTCGTCGAAGAGCTGCAGCAGCGCGTCGGGCAGCAGGTGAACGTGCCGGAGGGTTACTGGATTGATTACGGCGGCACGTTCGAGCAGTTGATCTCGGCGAGTCGGCGGCTTGCGGTGGTGGTGCCGGTGACCTTGGTCCTCATCTTCGGCCTGCTGTTCATGGCCTTTGGCTCGGTCAAGGATGCGGTGATCGTGTTCAGCGGCGTGCCGCTGGCGCTGACCGGGGGTGTGGCGGCATTGGCCCTGCGCGGCATCCCGCTGTCGATCACCGCAGGCGTCGGCTTCATTGCCCTGTCTGGTGTGGCCGTACTCAACGGACTGGTCATGATCGCCTTCATTCGGAACCTGCGCGAACAAGGTCAGTCGCTGGACGACGCGGTCTTCAACGGCGCGCTCGGGCGGCTGCGGCCGGTCCTGATGACCGCGCTGGTGGCGTCGCTCGGCTTCGTCCCGATGGCGGTCAATGTCGGCGCAGGCGCGGAGGTACAGCGTCCACTCGCCACCGTGGTGATCGGCGGCATCGTGTCCTCGACGCTGCTCACCCTGCTTGTCCTTCCCACCCTCTACCGTCTTCTGCACCGCACCGAGGCATCGAAGCCGCAACTGGAGGCTAACTGAAGTGAGCGAGGAAAAGATCGAGATACACGACACGCACCAGCGCCGCATCCTGCTGATCGTCCTTGCCCTGAACCTCGCGCTTGCTGCGGGGTTCTGGGCTACGGGCGTCGCCGCTGGCTCAAGCGCCCTGATCGCCAATGGACTGGATAATGCTTCCGACAGTGCCGTCTACATCATCACCCTGCTCGCGCTCAGTCGGTCGCTGGCCTGGAAACGATCGGCCGCCAAGGTGTCCGGCTGGTTGCTGATCCTGTTCGCCGCTGGAATCCTGGTCGACGTGGGCCGTCGCTTCCTGGGCGATGCCGAGCCCATTGGCACGACGATGATGGTGATGGCGTTGGGGGCCGGCCTGGTAAACGCGACCTGCGTGTGGCTGCTCAAGCAAATCCGGCAGGCCAATGTGAACGTGCGCGCCGCGACCACCTTCAGCACCAACGATTTCATCGCCAACGCAGGTGTGCTCGTGGGTGGCGGACTGGTGCTCTGGACCGGGCAGGCTTGGCCCGACTTGGTCGTCGGCCTCGCAGTGGCGGCAATCGCCCTGAAAGGTGGCATCGAGATCCTGCGGGATGCTCGTGGGGAGGATGCTTGATGTCAGCCTAGGATGGCGGGTGCCGCAGTGTGTCGAGGATGGCGCACTGGCCGCGCTCACCGCCGCTACAGCTGCCGATCACCCGCTCGAGCTCCGAGGCCATCCGCTGCAGGTCGCTGAGCCTGGTCTGGATGTCCAGCAGGTGCTCGCGGGCAAGCCGGTCAACATCCTGGCACGACAACTCGTCATCCTCGGCCAAGCCCAGCAGGCTGCGGATTTCCGCCAGGGAGAAGCCCAACTCGCGGCCGCGGCTGATGAAGCGCAATCGATCCGCGTCGGCGGGACGGTAGTCGCGATACCCGCCCGCCGTGCGCGGCGGGGCAGGCAACAAGCCGATGCGCTCGTAGTAGCGCACGGTTTCAGGATGGCACCCGCTGCGCTCCGCAACCTCTCCAATCTTCATGGGCTTGACCCTGTAGCGACTCCGGGGTTTAGGATCGCCGACCTGAAAGCGGGTCGCAATTCTTGGGCGCCCGATCCGACCTGGAGACTTGATCATGAGTGATGCGTGCGGCTGTGGAAGCACGGTGGATGTCCGCGCCCTTGAGACGGGGCAGCGCCGCGTGCTGATGATCGTACTGGCGATCAACATCGCCACCTTCGTGATGATGATCGCGGCGGCGATCTACAGCGGATCGACTTCGTTGCTGTCGGGCAGCCTCGACAACCTCGGTGATGCGCTGACTTACCTGCTGAGCCTGGCGGTCATCGGCGCAAGCTTGCGCGCCAAGGCCAAGGTCGCGCTGATCAAGGGCTTGCTGATCCTCGGCGCCGCAGTCGCGGTCGCCATCCAGATCGGTTGGCGCCTTGCCCATCCGGAAGTGCCGATCTTCGAGGCCATCGGCATTGCCGCGCTGATCAACCTTGCGTTCAATGCCTTGTGCCTGTGGCTGCTGACTCCGTACCGCTTTGGAGACGTGAACATGTCATCCGCGTGGGAGTGCTCGCGCAACGACGTGTACGAGGGCTTTGCCGTGCTGCTCGCGGCGGCCGGGGTGTGGCTGTTCGATGCGGGATGGCCGGACCTGGTGATCGGCGCCGCGCTGCTGGTGATGTTCCTGCGCTCGGCCTCGCGGGTGCTGCGTTCGGCGTGGCGTGAGTACAGGGCGGCAGGGCAGTGACACGGCGTACCTGGGCGTATCGCGGCTCATTGGGTCGATCGAGCGCTGCCGTCGGCAGCGAAGCTCCCAGCATTGGGGAGTAGCCCGCTTCCAATACGTGGGAGCGCGTCCGTCAACACACCGCGGTCCCAATCGACCATGGCGGCACAAGCTGACGGTCGGCGAGACCCCACGAGCCGTCAATGTAGCTCCGGTCGCGCGCGTCTGCCACTCGTCCGTTGCCAGCCCGGACCGCCGCGCCGCCATGACCCCTTTTTCCGTCGTCAAGGCCCAGCCGCAGCACCGGGAGCCGTGATCGTCACAAGCAGTGCGAGAAGCGCCGGGACGATGCCGACCTTGCAGTAGTCGCCGCAGGTTGCGGCGTGAGCGGGAAGGCAGCGCCCCCGGTCCTTGCCGTAGCATCGATCCAGCCAATGACGGCGCATCGGGCGGACCCTGGACCTCAGGTGACCCGAGCTGCCACGCCCTATGGTCTGCATCGCGGATCCTGACGACCGCTGGGGCGTTCGAAAGCAGGCACCCCTACCCTCGATAACGTGCTCAAATCGCTTCGGGCGACAGCGGACGAGGCCATCACGTATGGACGAGCGCTCCCAGGGCGCTTGACGTTCTGCAGGCTGAGGGTGAGCGTCGAGTGCCCGAGGTGGCACCAAAACCCATGAAGCAGTCATTGCGCCATGCCGTTGATCACGTTGCTAGAAGACGCACCGGATCAAGGGTTCACAGCAATGGTGGTGAACATATCGGCGGCATAGAACCGGTAACCCCCTGTGGGAGACCGGGTCGCGCAAGCTACACCTCTACCGATTGCGCGTGACCGCCAGTGTTCGGCATGTCCGATTCGCTGATCAAAGGGTGCCTGTCCTGAATCTCGGCAACGTCATGTATACCCAATTATCCTACGCCGGTATACAGTATCCCTTCGTCGGATAATTTCAGATAATTGCTGGCAACCCATTGAGATAGAACGATTTTCGTTCGTAACAACCGGCTGCTGCTCTCGGCCACGGGGGCGGCGGCCAGCGACTGATGCCGTGTTCTGGGGGAGGCATTACGGCGCCGGAGTCCTCTTGTTGCATCCGGCAAGATGGCACTCTCCTATTGCCCCAGCGCCAGCGGCAATTCTGCTGTCGCTCGTTGGGTGGGAAGCACCGTGCCTTGAGTATGATGGCCACCCAGGAAGGGGCGAAGATGCTGTCTTGTTCGAAGGCGATGTGAACCGGTCGACGACCGGAGAGCTCTTTCACGCGTCTCACGCCCGCCAGTCCAGAAGCACTGGTTGCCTGATCTTCAGTGGCCAATTCCTCATTGGAAAGCCATGGCGAATGTCGCTGTTAGGAATAGTCACGCCAAGACCGTCGGCATTGGAACGCAAATGTACTCATGACCAAGCTCGACCCACGTGTTTCCGAGTTCGAGGGTTCTACCCCGTTCTCACGGACACTTACGATAAGGCCGATCGAGGCCATGAGGAGTGTTCATGTCGAAGCGTAGGAAGTTCAGTGCGGAGTTCAAGCGCGGTGCGGTTGAGCAGGCCAGCCAGCC
>Ga0208179_1000184_pt1 | contig 46477 bp, 36 predicted proteins | sample Malvired_Geostar_FD_184238 | JGI IMG/M metagenome (GOLD analysis project Ga0208179, IMG submission 184238) | Marine viral communities from the Global Malaspina Expedition - Malaspina viral metaG DeepMed_Geostar (SPAdes) (version 2) | ecosystem: Environmental > Aquatic > Marine > Oceanic | place... | reverse complement strand
GGGCTACACCATCAACCGGGTCAGTCTGTTCGCCCTGATCTTCTCGATCGGCATCCTGGTGGACGACGCCATCGTCATGATCGAGAACATCTCCCGCCATTGGGCGATGCGCGACGGCCGCTCGCCCACCCAGGCGGCGATCGAGGCGGTGGCCGAGGTGGGCAATCCCACCGTGGTCGCCACCCTGACCGTGGTGGCGGCCCTGCTGCCCATGCTGTTCGTCTCAGGGCTCATGGGTCCCTACATGGCCCCGATCCCGGTCAACGCCTCGGCGGCCATGGTGTTTTCCTTCTTCGTCGCCGTGGTCATCGCGCCCTGGCTGATGGTCCGCTTCGCCCGCCAGACCCTGGCCGACGGATCCGGACATGGACACGACGAAGGCGGCGGCCGGTTGGGCGGGGTCTATCGCGCCCTGGCCGGCCGGGTCATCGCCAGCCGCCGCAGCGCCTGGATCTTCCTGATCGCCGTCGGCCTGGCCACCCTGTTGGCCATGGCCATGTTCGCCACCCGCACGGTGACGGTGAAACTGCTGCCCTTCGACAACAAGTCGGAGCTGCAGGTGGTCCTCGACCTGCCCGAAGGCGCCAGCCTCGAAACCACCGAGCGCACCTTGGCCGCCGCCGCCCAGATCACCGGCGCCCTGCCCGAGGTGACCGCCATCGAAGCCTATGCAGGGACCGCCTCACCGTTCAATTTCAACGGCCTTGTCCGGCACTACTTCCTGCGCAGCCGCCCGGAGATGGGCGACCTGGCCATCACCCTGGCCCACAAGGGCGACCGGCAGCGGACGAGCCACCTGGTGGCCCTGGACCTGCGCGAGCGGCTGGCCGCCCTGCCCTTGCCAAGCGGCGCCTCGATCAAGGTGGTGGAGGCTCCGCCAGGGCCGCCGGTCATGGCCACCCTGCTGGCCGAAATCTATGGCCCCGACGCCGAGACCCGCCGCGCGGTTGCCGCCGAGGTGAAGGCCCTGTTTGCGACCGTGCCCTACATCGTCGATGTGGACGACAGCGCCGGCCAGCCCCGGCCTCGCCTGCGCCTGACGCCGGTCCGCGAGCGCCTGGAGTATCTGGGCGTCTCCGAGGGCGAGGTCCTGGACTCCATCGGTGCGGTGCTGGGGGGCGGCCCCGTCGGCTACGCCCACCGCGGCGAGGGTCGCACGCCCCTGGAAATCTCCGTCCGCCTGCCCCAGTCCGACCGCACCTGGAGCGAGCGCCTGGCGACGACGCCCGTGGCGGTGGCCCAGACCGCCGACGGCCGCCGGCTCGTGGAACTGGGCGAGGTGGTGGAGGCCCAGGCCGAGGCCGGCTCGCACATGATCTACCGCCGCGATGGCCTCGACGCCGAGATGGTCACCGCCGAACTGGCCGGCCAGTATGAGGCGCCCATCTACGGCATGCTGGCCGTCGGCGAGGCGATCAAGGCCCACGACTGGGGCGACCTGCCGGCCCCGGACATCCGCCTGAACGGCCAGCCCACGGACGAGCGCACGCCGACCCTGCTGTGGGATGGGGAATGGGAGATCACCTGGGTGACCTTCCGCGACATGGGGGCGGCCTTCGCCGTGGCGATCCTCGGCATCTATGTGCTGGTGGTCGCCCAGTTCAAAAGCTTCCGCCTGCCCCTGGTGATCCTCACCCCCATTCCGCTGACCCTGGTGGGGATCGTCATCGGCCACATCCTGTTCGGGGCGCCGTTCACGGCCACCTCGATGATCGGCTTCATCGCCCTGGCCGGGATCATCGTGCGCAATTCGATTCTGCTGGTGGACTTCATCCGCCACGCCCAGACCGGTGAGCGGCCCCTGCGCGACGTCCTGCTGGAGGCCGGCGCCATCCGGTTCAAGCCCATCGTGCTCACCGCAGCAGCGGCCATGATCGGGGCGGCGGTGATCCTGTTCGACCCCATCTTCCAGGGTCTGGCGATCTCGCTGCTGTTTGGTCTGGCCTCCTCGACCCTGCTCACCGTGCTGGTCATTCCGGCCATCTATGTGGTGTTGCGCGACGACGGCCGGCCCGCCAGCGCGTCCGACGCCTTGCCCAGGGCCTGAGGCAGGCTAGATAAGAATCATGACTGACGTTTCCGCGCCCCTCGCCCGACGCCTGCCCAAGCCGGCCGAGCTCGCCGAACTGGAGGCCAGCGCTGCGGCCGCCGCGCGGCTGATGAAGCTGATGGCCAGCGAGCAGCGCCTGATCATCCTCTGCCATCTCGGCGAGGGCGAGTGCTCGGTGGGGGAGCTGGCTCAGCATGTGGGCCTGGCGCAATCAGCCTGTTCCCAGCACCTGGCCAAGCTCCGCGCAGAGGGGGTCGTCGGCACCAGGCGTGAGGGCCAGACCATCTTCTATCGGCTGATCGATCCCGCCGCCGCCCGGGTGATCGACACCCTGTGCGACATCTACCGCGGCAGCCCCCCCGCTAGGCCAGACGCCTAATCCGGCCGGCGGGCGACCAGGTCGATCAGGGCCGATTGGCCGCGGTGGCCGGCGCCCTCCTCGATCACGGCGTCATAGACCGGCAGCTCCACAATCTCTAGGTCGCCGAAGGCGGCGCGGAGCAGGGCCTCGGTATAGAGATTCTCCGGCGCGCGTGGGCCGCCGGTGTCATAGTCGATCTGTTCGGGCCGGTAGCCTTCCAGCAGCAGCAGGCCGCCGGGCTTCAGGGCGCGCTTCAGGCCGGCGAAGATCTGGTCGCGCAGCTGCGGACCGGCGAACTGGATGAAGATCGCCGCCACCACGTCGAACTGCGCCTCCGGCCAGGTCCAGCTGGCCAGGTCGACCTCTTGCAGCCGCAGGGCGGTCCCCCGGGCCTGGGCCAGCCGCGCCGCCTTGGCCTGGGCCACCGGCGAGGAATCCACCGACAGGACGTCCAGGCCCTGCTCGGCCAGCCAGACGCCGTTGCGTCCTTCGCCGTCGGCGACGGCCAGGACGCTCAGCCCCGGCCTCAGGCGATGGGCCTGGGCGGCGAGGAAGGCGTTGGGCGCCTCGCCGAACAGATAGGCCTCGCCCTGATAGCGCTCATCCCAGAAACTCATCCGCTCACCCCCTTCCAGGCGACATAGGCCGCCACCACCAGAACCAGACCCGCAAAAAGCCGCCGCGCCAAGAGGGCGTGGCCCGCCAGGACGCCGGCGACCCTCAGGCCGAGCCAGCCGCCCCCTGCGCCGCCCAGGATAAACAGACCCGCCACCGGCCAGACCACCTGTCCCGACAGGGCGTAGTTCGCCGAGGTGGCGGCGCCGAACAGGCTGACGGACAACAGTGACGACGCCGCCGCATTGGCCAGGGTCATGCCGGCCGCCGCCATCAGGCCCGGCACGATCAGGAAGCCGCCGCCGATGCCGAAGAAGCCCGCGGCGAAGCCCGTCGCCAGACCGATCGGGGCCAACCGCAGGGTCAGGGGCCACGAGATGTGAACCAGCGGGTCGCCGTCGGCCTTGGGTCGCCGCATCATGGAGAGCGCGATAGCCGCCATGGCGAGGGCGAACAGCGTTAACAGCGCCTGGCCGTCGACCTGCTTGGCCAGGCTGGAGCCCCCTACCGCGCCCGTCAGGCCCGCGGCCGCGAACACGCTGGCGCAGGGCCACTTCACCCGGCCGCTGCGGGCATGGCCCAGCAGATTGACCGCCGCGCTGACCGCCACGGCCGCCGCCGACGTCCCGATAGCCATATGGGTGTCGTCCAGGCCCACCACATAGAGCAGCGCCGGGGTGGCCAGAACCGAGCCCCCGCCGCCGAACACGGCGAGCAGCAGGCCCACCACCGCCCCACTGGCGATTGCGGCGATCATGGTTGTGTGGGTGAGGTCCATGGCGCCTCCTTGTTCGGTAGATAGGCGCATTTGCTATATTAGCAATAGTGCATATATAGGGCGGGAAAGGAGACCCCATGTCCGTTCAGCAGAAGAGCTTCTTCCACGAGCCCACCTCGACGGTGACCTATCTCGTCTGGGACGAGGCCACCTGCGCGGCCGCGGTCATCGATCCGGTCCTCGACTATGAGCCCCGCGGAGCCAAGGTGTCCGGGGGGCAGGCCTCGGAAATCCTGCGGTTCCTCAAGGACCACGGGCTGAACCTGGCCTATGTGCTGGAGACCCACGCCCACGCCGACCACCTCTCGGCCGCCGCCAGGCTGCGCGAGGCCACCGGCGCGCAGGTGGTGATCGGCGCCCATATCACCGCGGTGCAGGACTATTTCGGCAAGGTGTTCGGCGCCGCCGACGTCGCCCCGGACGGCGCCGTCTTCGATCGCCTGGTGCAGGAGGGCGACACCCTGATGCTGGGCGAGACGGCGATCGGCGTCCTGCACACCCCGGGCCATACGCCGGCCTGCGTCACCTATCTGATCGATGGCGCCGCCTATGTGGGCGACACCCTGTTCATGCCCGACTACGGCACGGCGCGGGCCGACTTCCCCGGCGGGGACGCCGCAACCCTCTATCGCTCCATCCAGAAGATCCTGGCCCTGCCCCCCGAGACCCGCATCTTCGTCGGCCACGACTATCTCACCGACACCCGCAAGACCCACGCCTGGGAAACCACGGTGGCGGCGCAGGCGGCAGAGAACATCCATCTTCGCGATGGGGTCAGCGAGGCCGATTTCGTCGCCCGCCGCGAGGCCCGGGACGCCAACCTGCCGCCCCCGGTCCTGATCCTGCCGTCCCTGCAGGTGAACATCCGGGCCGGCGCCCTGCCCCCGCCCGCGGCCGATGGTCGGGTCTATCTTCGCCTGCCCGTCACCGTGACCTGACCTGCGCGGCAAGGGCCGAAGCGCCCTTGTCGCGGCCCACCCATGCGAATGACGATTGGCGAGCCGGCCGCAATGGTGTTCTAGACTCCCATGGCTTCGCAGAACGACACCTACCTGGTGCTGGACGTGGCCGGCGTGGACATGGCTCTGCCGATGACGGCGGTGGCCGAAATCCTGCCGGTGACCCGGTTTGATCGCCAGGCGCCCTGGCCCAAGGTGCTGGCCGGATTCATGAATCTACGGGGCCAGCCCTTGGCGGTCATCGACCTCGCTCGGGTGATGGATCCCCAGCGGGAGGTCTCGCCGCCCGGCCTCTACAGCCACGTCATTCGCCTGGCCGAAGCCCACGGCGGCGGAGGCCTCGGCCTGCTGGCCGACCGCGCCAAGGACGCCGAGATTGTGGCCGACGCGTTCACCGAGGTCGATGATGACGCCAGCGCCAATGGCGTGATCGGCGGCAACCTGCTGATCCTCGGCCGCCTGACGCCCCTGATCGACGTGGATCGCCTGCTTCTGCTCGAGGAGGAGGTGCGGCTGGCCGAGATCGCCGAGACCCTGCGCACGAGGCTTGAGGCCTCGGGGCATGGCGAGCCCTGAGCGCCTTCCCGGTCTTCGCGCCAGACCACCCGTACTGGCGGCTGAAAGCGGAGGTGATCGCCCGCACCGGCCACTTCTACTATGCCGACAAGGACGATGTGCTGTGGGATCGGGTGCGGCGCCGGCTGGCGGCGCTGCGCCTGGCGGATGTCGAAGCCTATGTTCGCCTGCTGGGCGATCCCCACGCCGGCCCTGCGGAATGGCGGCGGCTGGAGGGCGAGGTCACCGTCGGTGAGACCTATTTCCTGCGTTATGGCGAGCAGTTCGCCGCCCTGCGCGCCACCATCCTGCCCGACCTGATCGCCCGCAACGCCGAGACCCGGCGCCTGCGGATCTGGAGCGCCGGCTGCGCCACCGGCGCCGAACCCTATTCGGTGGCTATCCTGGTCGCCGAACTGCTGGGCGACCGCATCGCCGACTGGCGGATCACTATACTGGGCACAGACATCAACGAGGCCGCCCTGGAGGCCGCCCGGGCCGCCAGCTTCGGGGCCTGGGCGCTCAGATCGCTTTCCGCCGAACAGCGCAGCGCCTGGTTCACCCCCGAAGGGCGCAGCTGGCGGCTGCGGCCCCGGTTCCGCAGCCTGGCCCGTTTCCAGCACGGCAATCTTCTGGACCTCCTGGGACCAGACGCGCCCATCGACCTCACGGATTTCGACCTCATCCTCTGCCGCAACGTGCTGATCTACTTCCATCCGGACACGATGAACGCGGTGGTGGCGGCTCTGGCCGGTCGGCTGGGACCGGAAGGTTGGCTGCTCGTCGGACACGCCGAGCCAAATCCCGGCTTCGAGGCGCATGTGCGGACGGTCTCTCTGCCCGGCGCCACGGCCTATCGCCGGCGCAGCGGCGACGATCCAGCCCCGGTAGAGACGCCCCAGGCCTGGGCGCCGCTCGTCTTCGATCCGCCACCAATTCCGGGCCAGGCGCCGGCGCCGCCCGCGCCCAGGAGGGCGGCCGCGAAACAGGCGCCGCCTGTTCCGCCGCCTGCGCCCGTCCCCGCCGACATCCCGGAAATCCGCGCCCTGGCCGACCTCGGACGCTTTCCTGAGGCCGCCGAAGCCTGCGTCCGGGCGCTGCAGTCCAATCCGGCCGACCCCGCGGCGCACTTCTACCTGGGCCTGGTGACGCAGGCTCAGGGACACCTGGATCAGGCCGAAAACGCCCTGCGTCGGGCGGTCTATCTGGATGGCGACTTCCTGATGGCTCAGTATCATCTCGGTCTGGTCCGACTCGAACGGGGTTCCGCCGCCGAGGGCCGCCGCACCCTGGCCGCAGCGGCGCGCATGGCGGCGAGCTTGAGCCCCACGACACGTCTGTGCGAAGGGGAAGGCTTGACCGCGGCGGATCTGCGCGAACTGGCGCGGCTGCAACTCGAAAGCGGATCGGGGGCGAGGAATTGAGCCAGGACAAAGCCAGCCGAAGTCGTCCGGCGGCGCAGGCTGAATCGCCCCGCGCACGCCTCATCCTGGACGAGCGCGCGCATCGTCTCGCGCGGCTTGACCGCACCGAGTCGGCGACTGTCGCCGATCAGACCGCATCAGTCCTGCTGTGCCCCGTGGGCGAGAATCTCTACGGCCTGCCCATGATCGAAGTGGCCAGCCTGCGCCCGTTGGAGCGGCTCAGTCGGACAGCGACCGTGGCCCGGGGCGGTGTCATGGGTCTGGTCGCCGACAGCGGCCGGGTCCGCCAGGTCCTGGACCTGGGGCGCCTGCTGGGCGCGCCGGCGACTCGGGAGGCCGACGGCTATCTGGTGATCCTCAAGGCCCATCCCGACTTCGCCCTGCGCCTGGGCGAACGCCCCGTCTCAGTGGCGGTGACGCCCGATCCCACCAATCCCGAGCGCGCCCAGGTGGCGAGCCTCGGGGATCACCACGCCAACACCCTTGTCATCCTTTCCGTCGCCGCCCTGCTGGCCGCCGACCCGTCCGTGGGAGCCTGACCCCGTGAGCATCGCCAACCGTATCCTGTTGGGCTTCGTCGCCGTCATCGTGCTGGTGATCGCCCTGGGCGCCTTCGGTCTCAGCCAGATCGGCGAGGTCCGATCCGAGACCGCCTCGATCGTCAACCGGGACCTGGCGTTCATCCGCCAACTGGGCGCGGTCCAGAACGCCCAGCATGGGCTGGAAGCCGCCACGGAATCCGATTTCGCAGCCCATGCCATGGGGACCATCGAAACCAGCGCCGACGGCGTCTCTCCGGCGTGGCGGGCGGCCGAAGCTGCGGCGACTCAGACCCTCGATCAGGCCATCGTCCAGGCGACCAATTTCCAGGCTACCGCCGCCTCGCAGGATCGCGGTCGGGCCTGGGGCGAGATCGCCCAGGCCCTGACCCGGGCCCGGGCTGTGCTCGCCGACCTACGCCAGCGCGATCTGGTGGTCTTCCAGGCCATGGCCCGAGGCGACATGGAGGCCGGCCAGGCGGCGCGGGCGCAACTGCTCGCGCCTCGTGCGGCCTTCAGGGACGAAATGGCCCAAGCCAATTCCACGATGAATCAGGCCCTCGAACTCGGGCAGCAACGGGTCGACCGCGTTTATCAGGTCAGCCGGCTCTCGACACTGATCGGCCTCATCCTGGCGGTCGCGATCGCGATGGCCGTCGCCTATCTGATCCGCAAGTCCATCATCACCCCCCTCAGCACCTTCATGGCCTTCGTCGAGCGCGTGGGTCAGGGGGATCTGACGCGCCACACCGAACTGACAGGGGCCGACGAGATCGGACGCCTGGGGACGACCTTGAACGGCATGGTCGATGGTTTGCGGGATCTGGCCCGACAGAACCGCGATGCGACCGAGAACCTCAACGCCGCCACCGCCGAGATCCGCGCCTCCTCGCAGGAACAGGCCGCCAGCGTCGAAGAACAGCTGGCCGCGGTGCAGGAGACCGCCGCTACGGTCGATGAGATCACCCACTCCGGCGCCCAGATCGGCAAACGGGCCCAGGAGGTCATCGTCTCGGCCCAGGCCACCGCCCAGACCAGCAATGAGGGCCTGCGCGCCGTCGACGAGACCGCCCGCGCCATGGACGCGATCCGCGATCAGGCCGAGGCCGTGGCCGAGAACATCGTCGCTCTGAGCGAGAAAACCCAGGCCATCGGCGACATCATCAGCACCGTCAACGACATCTCCGAGCGTTCTCACCTGCTGGCGCTCAACGCCGCCATCGAGGCCGCCGCCGCCGGCGAGAGCGGCCGCAGCTTCTCGGTCGTGGCCTCGGAGATGAAGCTGCTGGCCGACCAGGCCAAGGACGCCACCAACCAGGTCCGATCGATCCTCGGCGACATCCAGCGGGGCATCAATTCGTCGGTCATGCTGACAGAGGAAGCCGTCAAACGGGTGGCGGCCGGCAAGGAGCGCACCGACACCACGCAGCGGACCATCACCGAGATCACCGGGCGGGTGCAGGAAAGCGTCCAGACCTTCCAGCAGATCGTCGCCTCCACCAACCAGCAGCAGTTGGGCATCGAACAGGTCATGGGCGCCCTGCAGAACATCCGCCAGGCCAGCCAGCAGACCGCCGTCGGCACCCGTCAGCTGGAAGAAGCCGCCGGCAATCTGGCCAGCCTGTCCCAGCAATTGTTGGGTCTGGCCGAACGCTACCGGGTCTGATCGCCCGCCGTGCCGGACCTTCGCGCCCAGCTCCTGGCGGCGTTCGATGTCGAACACCGCGACCACCTTGAAGCCGTGCGCCGCGCCCTGGCGACGCCGGAGGAGGCGGACCTGCGCGAGGTCTTCCGACGGCTGCACAGCCTCAAGGGCGCGGCGCGGGCCGTGGATCTGGAGGTCGTCGAACATCTGGCCCACAGGCTGGAAGAGCGACTGGCCCAGGTCATCGACGCAGGCTCTGGCCTGGGCGGCGCCGACGTCGATCTCATCCATCTGGGCCTGGACGCCATCGAGGCCCAGGCCGCCGCCCAGAAGGCCGGTGAGCCCCAGCCGGACGCCACCCGCGCCCTGGACGCCCTGGGCGCGCCAGCTGCTCCGGCACGGTCCGAGCCGGCGAGCCCAGATCCTCAGCCGAGCGCGCCCTCGCCTGCCCCGTCGTCTGCTGACGAACGAGGCCCCGAATATGTCCGCGTTGACGCCTCGCTCGGGGAGCGGCTGAGCGAGTCCCTGCACAATCTTTCCAGCGAGGTGCAGATCGAGGCCGCCCAGCTCGAAATGACCCGCCGCCTGCGAAACGACGCCGCGCAGCTGGAGCGGCTCTGGCGGGAGATGCGCGCCCGCGGCGCCGATGGCCGGTTGGCCAACCGGATCCACACCTTCGAGCGCGCCCTACAGGACCTGAACCGCGACATCGGCGACCTCGCCCGGCGCCAGGCCCGCGCCAACTGGGCCGTCGGCGAGAGCCTGGCCGAGCTCCGCGAGCGGATTGACGAGATCACCCTGACGCCGGCCGAGAGCGTGCTGGGCGACCTGGGGCGCATGGTCCGGGACCTGGCGAGGGAGCAGGGTGTCGAGGTCGATGTCCGCACCGAGGGCCTGGAGGTGCGGGCCGAACGTCGGGTGCTTCAGGCTTTGCGCCAACCGATCATCCACCTGCTGCGCAACGCGGTCAGCCATGGGGGCCAACCACCGGCCGTCCGCGCCGCCGCCGGCAAGGGCGAGCGTCTTCACGTGACCCTGCGCGCCGCCGCCCGCGGCGGACGGCTGGAAGTGCGCATCGCCGATGATGGCGCAGGCCCCGACCTGGCGCGGATCGAGGCCGCGGCGATCGCCAAGGGTCTGCTGCCGCAGCCTGAGCCAGGTGCGACGCCGCGCCATCCCGACGAAATCCTTGCCCTGGCCTTTGAACCTGGCGTCTCGGCCAGTGAAACCGTGGACCGTCTCTCGGGTCGGGGCATGGGCCTGTCGGCGGTGAGCCAGGCCCTGGCCGCCCTGGGCGGCTCAGCCCGGCTCCTGGCGCGGCGTCCGGCAGGAGCCGAGGTCGTCCTGTCCGCCCCCCTGTCGGCGGCGCGCCAGACCCTGGTGGTCGCCGAATCCGGCGGCGGTCTGTTTGGTTTGCCGAGTTTCGCGATCCGCTCGCTGATGCGCCTGCGCCCCGGTGAACTGGAAATCGTCGAAGGGGTGCCCAGCGCACGGATACAAATCGACGGGTCGGACATTGTCACGCCCGTGATCCCTCTCAACGCCCTCCTTGATGACGCCGCTCTCATCCCGCCCGCGTCTGACGCCGCCACGCCGATGATCCTGATTCATCGCGGGGAGCGTCACCTGCTGCTGGCCGTGGACGAGATCACCGATGTGCGCGAACTCACCGTCCAGGATCTGGACGACCGCCGGCTGGCTCCCGGCCTCACCCTGGGCGCCACGATCCTCGACGAGGATCGCCCCCTTCTCGTCCTCAACCCCGAGGCGCTGATCGATCGCTGGCTGCGCAACGCCCGCCGGCTTTCGGCCTCAGCCCTGGGACTGGCCGCCCCAGAGGCCGTGGCGCGACAGGTCCGCACCGTGCTGGTGGTGGACGACTCCATCACCACGCGGACCCTGGAAAAAAGCATCCTCGAAGCTCAGGGCTATCGCGTCATATTGGCCGTGGACGGGGTGGACGCCCTGAACACCCTGCGCTCATCCGAAGCGCTCATCGATCTGGTGGTGGCCGACATCGAGATGCCCCGGATGGATGGCTTCTCCCTGTTGCAGGCCATCAAGGCCGACGCCGGCCTCGCCCGTCTGCCGGTGATCCTGATGACCTCGCGCAACGACGAGGCCGATGTGCGTCGCGGCCTGGATCTGGGCGCCGAGGCCTACATCACCAAGCAGAAGTTCGACCAGCGGGAGCTCTTGGCGACCATCGGGCGCATCCTGTGAGCGTCGGCGGGCCCGTGCGGGTGATGATCGTCGAGGATTCCCTGGTGGTGCGGGAGCTGTTGAAGCACATCGTGGCCCGCGACCCGCGGTTTCGAGTGGTCGCAGCCGTCGCCTCGGCCGAGGAGGCGCTGACGGAAATTCCGCGTCTGCAGCCCGACGTGATCTCCATGGATATCCGGCTGCCCGGCATGGATGGACTGGAGGCCACGGCCCGGATCATGGCCGACCATCCGACCCCTATCGTGGTGATCGCCGACGCCGTCGAGGACGCCTCCCTGCGGATCTCGATGAACGCCCTGCGCGCCGGCGCCCTGACTGTGGTCGAGAAGCCCGCCGGCCCCGCCAACGCCAGTTATGAGCGGCTGGCCGACACCATCTGCACCCAACTCTACATCATGAGCAGCGTGCCTGTGATCCGGCGGCGCAATATCGGCGGCGCCGCCGACGCCTGGCCGCCGCCGCCGCCGCCGCGGCCTGTCGCGGCCGGAGCCTTTGAGCGTCTGGATTTCCTGGCCCTGGCCGCCTCCACCGGCGGCCCGCCCGCCCTGGCCAAGGTGATCGCGGCCCTGCCTTCCAACTTTCCAGCCCCGGTCTTCGTCGTCCAGCACATGGGGGCGGCCTTCATGGAGGGTTTCGCCAAGTGGCTCGGCGGCCTCTCGGCCCTGCCCGTGATCCTGGGCGAGGACGGCGTCACGGCTCAACCGGGCCACGTCTATGTCGCCCCCGGCGACAGTCACATGGTGGTGAGCAGCAGCGGGGTGATCCGCGCCAATCGCGATCCGCCGCAGGGAGGACAACGCCCCTCCGCCAACATGCTGTTCGGCGCCCTGGCGGAGGCTGCCCCCACCCGCACGGTGGCCGCATTGCTCACCGGCATGGGCGAGGACGGCGCCCAGGGTCTGTCGCGACTGGCCCAGGGGGGCGCGCACACCATCGCCGAGCACGCCAGCACGGCGGTGGTCAATGGCATGCCCGCCGCGGCCGTTCGCCTGCGCGCCGCCCGGGATGTCCTGCCCCTGGACCTGATCGGGCCACGCATCGTCCAACTGGCCGGCAAGGGGCGGACATGAGCCCCCACCAGCACGCCAAGATCCTGGTGGTGGAGGATTCTGAGACTCAGGCCCTGGCCCTGCGCGGGCGCCTGGAGGCCGAAGGCTACACCGTACAGACCGTGACCAGCGCCGAGGCCGCCCTGGAGCGGTTGAACGGCCCTCTGCCCGATCTGGTCGTCGCCGACTTCCATCTGCCAGGCATGGATGGGCGGGAGCTCTCGCGGCAACTGCGCCTGAACCGTCGCACCCGCACTCTGCCGCTCCTGATGCTGACCAGCGCCCGCGAACAGGACCTGGAGCGTCAGGGCCTGGAAAGCGGCGCCGACGCCTATGTCTCCAAATCGGCGGACATGGATGTGATGCTGGCCCGCCTGCGCGCCCTGCTGCGCCGGGGCCGGACCGCCGCCAGCGAGGCCGCATCGGACACGGACTTCCGGCCGGCCCGCATCATTGTGGTGCATGACAGCCCGACCCAGCGCCTTCGCCTGAGCGCGGCCATGGTTCAGGCGGGCTACGAGGTCCGCGAGGCGGCGAGCGCCGAGGTCGCGCTGGCCGCGGCCAACGACCAGATCGATTGCATCGTGACGCCCGCCTCTGGCGCGGGGCTCGACGGGCTGGACCTCTGTCGACGCCTCGATCGGCGCCGGGAGCGGATGGCCCTCCCCTTTCAGATCGTGGTGATCGGTCCCGGCGCCGGCGATCCTCACGCCCTGGCCGCCGCCTTCGACGCCGGCGCCGACGACGTCACCGCTAGCACCGACGACGACGAGGTGCTGCGGATGCGGGTCCGCGCTCTGGTGCGCCGCAAGCTGCTGGCCGAGGAGACCCGCCGCTCAGAGGAGGCCGAGGCCCGGGCCGCCGCGGCCGACGAGCTGTCCCGCGCCAACGCCGAACTCGAGGCCGCCAATCAACAGCTCCGCCAGGCCCAGGCGCAACTGGTCCAATCGGCCAAGATGGCGTCCCTCGGCGAGTTGGTGGCCGGCATCGCCCACGAGATCAACAATCCCCTGGCCTTTATCCTGGGCCACCAGAATACGGTGGAGCGCCTCACGGGCCAGCTGACCGGCGATGATCTCACTGAGGCGGACAGGGCCGCGGCTCTGGCCAAAACCGGTGACCGGCTGGGGGCCATGCGCATGGGGCTGCAGCGCATTCAGGGCCTGGTGCTGAACTTGCGGAAGTTCTCCCGCCTCGACGAGGCCGAGAGCCAGAACTTGGACGTGCCCGACGCCATTGCGACCGTTCTGGCCCTGCTGGCGCCCAAATTGGGCGCCATCGAGGTGCGCCAGCGCCTGGAGGCCCGCCCGATCCTCGCCGCCTCGCCTGCCCTGCTCAATCAGGTGGTGATGAACATTCTGTCGAATGCGGCCGACGCACTTGGCGGCGAAGGTGTGATAGAGATCGCCACTAACGAGCAAAATGGCCTGTACAGGATCGAGATCAATGACTCAGGTCCAGGTGTGCCGGAGACTGTCCGCGACCGCATCTTCGAGCCTTTTTTCACCACCAAGCCCGTCGGCGCAGGCACCGGTCTTGGCCTCGCCATTGCCTATGCCGTTGTCCGGGCTCACAAGGGCGAGATCGCGGTGGATAGCGGCCCCCTCGGGGGTGCGCGGTTCGTGATTCAACTCCCCGTGGACGACCAGGCATGATCGCGCCGCACAATCCGTCGCCCCTGATCCTCCTTGTGGATGACGAGCCCGATATTCTCGTGGCTCTGGAAGACCTGTTCGAAGGCGACTTCAGGGTGAAGGCCGCCCATTCGGGCGCCGAGGCGCTCGATGTTCTGGCCAGCGAGCCAGACGTGGCGGTGATTATCTCCGACCAGCGCATGCCGGAGATGACCGGCGACGTCTTTCTGGGCCGCGCCCGGGGCCTGTCGGACGCTGAGTCCATACTGCTCACCGGCTATGCAGATCTGAGCTCGGTGACCTCGGCCCTGAACAAGGGCGGCATTGTCGGCTACGCCGCCAAGCCCTGGGATCCCGAGGCCCTGCGCGCAATGGTGGCCGCCGCCGCCGAACGCCATCAACTTCGCCGGGCGCTGAACGAAGAGCGTTCTCTGCTACGGGGGCTGATGGCGCATCTGCCCGCCGCCGTGGCGGTCAAGGATCGCAAGGGTCGGTTTGTCCGTATCAACCAGCGCAAGGCGCTTTCCCTCGGCGTCGCCGTCGAGGAGGGCCTGGGGAGGACCGAGGCCGAACTGGGCGCGCGCGGTCGCGCTGACGCCGAAGCCCGCGCCATCCAGGCTGGCCAGACGGTCGAGGTGCTGGACGAATTGGAGACCGAAGTGGGCGCCCAATGGCTGGAGACCGCCATTGTGCCTGTGCCCGACGCCGCCGGTGAAATCCGCCATCTGGTGATCGTCGAGCGCGACGTCACCGATGAGAAGCTGGCCGAGATGCATCTGCGCCAGTCCGACAAGCTGCGCGCCCTGGGCACCCTGGCCGGCGGTGTGGCCCATGACTTCAACAATCTGCTGACCGCCATCATCGGCAGCCTGGAGCTGGCCACGCGGCGCCTGGGGGACGAGACGGCGGTCCGCCGCTATCTCGACAACGCCACCCTGGCCGCCCAGAAGGGCGCCACCCTGACGCAGCGCCTGCTGGGCTTCAGCCGACAGACGGAAAGCCGCGGGGCCGAGGTCGTCGACCTGGCGGACATTCTGACCGATACCCGCGACCTGGTGGAGCGCACCCTGGGTGGCGGCGCCCGGATCAGCTGGAACGTCGCTCCGGACCTTTGGCGCTCGGCGATCGAGCCCGACCAGTTTGAGCTGGCCCTTCTGAACCTGGCGGTGAACGCACGCGACGCCATGCCTGACGGCGGGCGGATCACCATTTCGGCCTGGAATCACACGATTGACGCGCCGCAGCCAGGCCTGGACCTGGGCGCAGGCGACTATGCGGTGGTCTCCGTGCGCGACACCGGCCCGGGCATGACGCCTGAACTCCTGGCGCGGGTCCTGGAGCCCTTCTTCACCACCAAGCCGGTGGGCAAGGGGACGGGTCTTGGCCTGCCGATGGCCTATGGCTTCGCCCAACGTTCCGGCGGCGCTCTGGAGATCACCACCGAGCCCGGACAGGGCGCGGAGGTGAAGATCTACCTGCCCCGCGCCCTGCCCTCCGCGCAGAGCGTGGAGATCGACCTGGACCCCGCGGCGCCCGCCACCGCCGTCACCCGCCGACGGGTTCTGGTCGTCGATGACGAGGCGCCGGTGCGGGCGGTGACCGCGGGCTTCCTGCGCGACTGTGGCCATGAGGTGGTGGAGGCTGATGGCGCTGAGCCCGCCCTGGCCCAGCTCTCGACCGAGGGGCCATTCGACCTGGCCCTGGTGGACTTCGCCATGCCGGGGGTGAACGGCGTGGAGTTCGCGCGCCGGGCCAGGCCCGACTGGCCCGACCTGCCCATCGTCCTTCTGACGGGATATTTCGACGTCGAGGTGCCTGGGGACATCACCCTGGTCCACAAGCCCTTCAGCCACGCCACCCTGCAAGCGGCCCTGAACCGCGCCTGGGCTCAGTAGACCCCGAGCGCCAACCCGGCGGCCAGAGCCGCCCCCAGATCGGCGCAGGCCGCCAGGTCCGCAGACGGGATAATTTTGGGCGCCAGGATTTCTTCTGGCGTCTGGGCGTGCGTGCAGACGATGATCGGCTCGGCCACGGCCTTCAGGCGCCAGCCCGTGGCGATCCGGACAATCTGGCGCACAGCGTTTTCGCCGTCGCTGCCGGCGCAGACCATGACCGCATAGGGCCGGCCTTCGATACGGCCAAGGACCGGGTAGTAGCTGCGGTCGAAAAAGGCCTTCAGTTCGCCTGACATGGCCGCCAGGTTCTCCGGCCCGACGAAGAGGTAGCCATCGGCTCCCAGCACGTCGTCGTGTCCCGCGCCCTCAGCCTCCAGCAGGCGCACCTCGACCTCGCCCTCCGCGCGGGCGGCGTCGGCTGCGGCCTCCGCCATCTGGCGGGAGCCGCCGGTGCGGGAGTGGTAGACGATCAGCAAGGTCTTCATCGGACGCACTATAGCCGTCTGCGACCTCGATTTTGCGGCGCCTGCGGCCTCAAATCTCCCGACTGGCGTCGGCTACTCGACTCAATGGCGGCGCTTCGGGCGATTTTCGCTAAATCCGGCTCAGGAAACGCCGTCCACGCGGAACCTGTAGACCATTCGGCGGCTTTCTCCGGCCAAGAGGAGATATCCATGGCCATCATCCCGGGCTTGGGCCTTCAGAGCGCCCCCGCGGCAGGTTTCGCCGACCCCAATAGCCTTCACCGCGGACTTGCGCGCTGGAACCGCAGCCGCCTGTCGCCATCCGTGCCGCGCCAGGACTGGCGCCTTGAGCTCAGCCGCGACCAGCGCATGCAGCACAAGGAAGGTGAGTTCATCGAGGCGTTCCGCGCCCAGGTGCAGGACGCCGTCGCCGCCGTCCCGACCGATCCCGAGGGCTTCATCGCCTGGTTCGAAGGCTTGAAGGAAAACGGCCCCGGCCAGTGGGACCCGCTGTTCGACTGGCTGGCCACCGAAGCCGACATGGAGCAGATGCGCTGGTTCCTGACGCAGGAGGCCGCAGGCGAAGCTGGCTTCGACGACCTGGTGGCCATGACGCAGGTCAAGCTGCCGGCGCGGCCGAAACTGGAACTGGCCCGCAACTACTGGGATGAGATGGGCCGCGGGAATATGGGCGGCATGCACGGCCCCATGCTCGACATGACGGTTCAGGGCCTGGAACTGTCGCCGACCATCGAAGACACCCTGTGGCAGTCCCTGGCGCTGGCCAACACGATGACCGCCTTCGCGACCACCCGACGATACGCCTATCACTCGGTCGGCGCTCTAGGCGTGGTGGAGTTGACGGCGCCGACGCGAGTGGCCTCGGTCGCCGCCGGGCTGAAGCGTCTGGGCGCCGCCCCCAAGCTCCGCAAGTATTTCGACCTGCACGCCGTGCTCGATGTGGAGCATTCCAAGGCCTGGAACGCCGAAGCCCTGATGCCGCTGGCCCAGGATCACCCCGAGACCCTGCCGGCCATCGCCGAAGGCGCCATCATGCGCCTGCTCTGCGGCGAACAGTGTTTCGAAGCCTATCGGGCCATCCTCTGGGCCGGCGCCGAGAGCGGTCAGACGCGGCTCAAAGAGTCCGCCTGACCGCCCTGAGAGCTGCGCGTCAGTCGCCGCTCTTGGCGGACTTGCGGTAGTCCAGCGGCGGGGCGCGATCCCCGACCATGGCCTCGTAGGTGAAGTCCGCGCCACGGCGCTCGTCCAACTCCGCCTTGGCGGTTTCGATCAGTTGCGGCTCGCGTAGCAGCCGTGCGCCGGCCAGGGCGATGGTCTTGGCCGCCACCTCGGCGCCCTTCGAACCGATGCTCATGCCGCCGGCGGCCACGGCCTGCCAGCTATGGGCCGGCGTGCCGGGCACCCATGTGGCCGCACCCATTCCGGCGGTCGGCGTCACCCAGCTGACATCGGCCACGTCGGTCGAGCCCCCGCCCCCGCCGCCGATCGCATAGGGGCGGATTTCGCTGGCCGGCAGGACGTCTCGCCCCGCGGGAAGCTGCTTGGTCATGGCGGCGGCGAAAGCCTTTTCCTCCGCCGTCCATACCGGCGCGCCCGCCTCATGCAGAGCCTGGTCCATGACTCGGCCCAGCGTGTCATTGACCAGCATGTTGTAGACGCCGCCGGTCTGCTCGAAGCTGACCGTCGTCTCGGTGGCCATGGCCGCGCCCTCGGCGGCCTTCTGCATGCGGGCGAAGACGTCGCGCACGACCTGCGGATCGGTGTGGCGGACGTAGTAATAGACCTCGGCCTTGTCCGGCACGACGTTGGGGGCGGTGCCGCCGTCGGTCACCACATAGTGGATACGGGTCCCATCGGGGATGTGTTCGCGCAGGTAGTTCACAGACACGTTCATAATCTCGACGCCGTCCAGGGCCGAGCGGCCGCGGAAGGGGGCGGCCGAGGCGTGTGCGGAAGCGCCGGCGAAGCGGAACTTGCCGGAGATATTGGCCAGGGAGACGCTCTGTTCGGCGCTGTTGCTGTCGGTCGGGTGCCAGTGAAGGGTGGCGTCCACGTCGTCGAACAGGCCCTCGCGGACCATATAGACCTTGCCCGAACCGCCTTCTTCGGCGGGCGTGCCATAGACGCGGATCTCACCGGCGACGTTGTTGGCCTTCATCCAGGCCGCGAGGCTCTGGGCGGCGGCCACCGAGGCCGCTCCAAACAGGTGGTGGCCGCAGGCGTGGCCGGCGATCTGACCGGCGATCGGCGCGCGCTCGGCCTTGGCCTCCTGCGCCAGGCCCGGCAGGGCGTCATACTCGGCAAGGATGGCGATGACCGGGCCGTCGCCATTCTTGAAACTGGCGACGAAGGCGGTTGGCATGCCGGCCACCCCGGCCTCCACCGTAAAGCCGGCCGACTTCAGCTCCGACTGCAGCAGGGCTGAACTCTTGGTCTCCTGATAGCCGACCTCGGCATATTCCCAGATCTGGTGGGCCACCTCGGCCATCCGCGGGGCGCCCTGTTCGACGCTGGCGATCAGGCTCTGATTGTCCTGCGGGGTCACCTGGGCGGCTACGGGAACAGCGGAGAGCGCCAGGCTAAGGCTGGCGGCGCCCATCAGGGCGATCTTGCAGGCGGCGCGGCGCATGGGAAAACTCCAACTAAACAAATCGATCAAGCGTGCGGGCGCCCCAAGGGAGCGCCCGCACCTTTGGCCTAGAACGTCTTGCGGACGCTCACATACCAGTAGCGGCTGTAGGGCGTGTAGAGCTCGCCCAGATAGCCGTCGGATGCCAGGGGCGGCTGCTCGTCGGTCAGGTTGCGGACGCCGAGACGCAGCCGGGTATTGGCGGCCATGCCGTCCATGAACTCGTATTGTCCATAGAGGTTGGCCGTCAGCTGGCTGTCGACGATCCAGGGATCCCCGGCCGCGTCGATCAGGCCGAAGTCCTGGACGTCGCCGATGTACTGGGTAAAGGCGCCGAGCGTGAACTGCTCGTAGCGCCACGTGGCCGACGCCGACCATTTCCATTCCGGCCGGCCCTCGTCGCGGATCAGGTCGCCGCCGCCCGAGATATCGACGCCCGGATTGATCTCCCCGGCCGCCTGAGCGTCGAGCAGCGCCTGGATGGCCGGCGACGGCTGGCGGTAGAACTTGATCAGATGGGCGGCGTTGACGCTGGCCGAGAAGTCCCCAAAGCGAGTGCCATTGAGGCTCCAGGCCACGCCGAAGTCGAGGCCACGGGCCTCCTGCGGCAGCAGGTTCTGGTACTGGTCATTGACGTACAGCACCTGGCCCACCGGGGTGAGGCCGGTGCCGGCGAACGCGGCCACGTCGTCCGGGGTGGGATCGGCGCGGATCACGTCGGGATTGGTCGAGCCTTGCGTGCGCAGCAGATAATCGAGGATCAGGGCGTTGCCCTCGCCGAACAGGCCGACGATGCCCTCCTGCTTCACGCGCCAGTAGTCGACCGTGAAGATGAAGTTGCCGACTTCCGGCGGCAGGAACTGCGGTTCGAAGACGACGCCCGCCCCCCAGGTTTCCGACTCTTCCGGCTCGAGATTGGGGTTGCCGGCCCGTTGCGCGGTGGTGGCGCCCGAACGCGAGCAGGCCGAGAAGCTGGAGATCCGCCCGGCCCGCAGGTCGGCCTCGCACCGGATGAAATCGGTCCGGGTGTTGGAGCGGGTGACCAGGGTGGCGTTAACCTGCTCCAGGTTGGGGGCCTTGAAGCCCTGGGCCCAGGAGCCGCGGAACCGCAGGCCGTCGACCACGTCCCAAGCCACGGCGACCTTGGGCTTGGCGATGGAGCCCGCGTCGCTGAAGTCTTCGAAACGGCCCGCCAGCTGCATCTCGACGCTCTGGACCAGCGGGATGTTCATGTCCGGCGAGATCACCGGCACGCCGAACTCGATGAAGGCCGAGGTGACGGTGCGCGAGCCCTTGGTGTCGGGCGACGGGCTGGTGCCGATCAGGTCGCCGGTATAGGTGGCGCCGGTCACCGCATCGGTGAAGTTGATCGTGCCGTCCACGCGGCCGTCGCGGTCGTCCTTCTGGGTCTCGCGGCGGTACTCGACGCCGAGCGCCATGCCCACGTCGCCGCCCGGCAGGGCGAAGAGGTCGGGCCGCGACACCTTGAAGTCGGCCAGGGCCAGCGAGCTGGTGTTGCGGCGCACGGTCTTGATGCGGATTGCATCGAGGGCGGCCTGGCTGCTGGGCGCCGTGTCGGCCAGGCTGGTGTTCTGGAGATTGGCCCCATTGAAGGGGTTGTAGGCGTCCGGCGTCGACAGGGAGAGCTGCTGCTGCAGCAGGGTCGCGCTGACGCCATCGGAGACGTCCTCGACCTCAGCCTTGGAATAGAGCAGCGCCCCTTCCCAGTTGAAGCCGAACCGCTCGCCCCGCAGGCCCACCAGGGCGCGCCACTGGGAATTCTCCACATCGACCTGGTTGGGGCCGACATCGGAGAAGTTGTAGGTGCGGATCGTGACCGCGCGGCCGCTGGCCGGAGCGTCAATGCCGCTGAGACGGTTTGGATTGGCCGCGCCATTGGCGAAGGTGGTCGGGCCGAAGGGGTTGTAATAGCTCGAGGCCGGCATGGTGATCGGCATCGAAGACAGGGTGCCGGTCGAGGTCTGGGTGCTCTTGGTGGTGGCCGTGTAGTAGCCGAGCTCGCCGAAGCCGGTGATCTCGTCGGTGAGATCGTAGTTGCCGGTCAGGAACAGGTTCACCCGCTCCACCTCCGGGATCACCGTGGTGTTGTAGGCGGCCGGCGAGTCGAAGCGCAGGTCGCGGTCGGCCCCGGACGTCGCGATGGAGCCGTCATCCAGGCAGATGCCACCGCTCAGGGGCGCGGAGCAGCCGGCGAAGGTCGAGGGCTGGACGTGGAAGAAGCCCGCCGTCGAGGTCACCAGGGCGCCATTGCGGCGGACGGCGCCGTCCGCCTGGAAGTAACCCCAGGGGGTCACGGTGCTGCGGCTGTCCAGCGAGGTGGCGCCGTCAAAGCGAGTGCCGGCGAACAGAGGCCGACGATCGAGGGAGGCGGTGTAGTCCTGGTCCTCGGCGTCCAGGGCCGTGCGGTCGGTGTAGCTGGCGAAGACGGTGACATTGCCGCGGCTGAAGTTGCGGCCGAACAGGGCCGACAGATCGGTCTGGCGCAGGCCGGTGCCCTCGGCGCCGCCATACTGGGCGTCCAGGGTCAGGCCGTCATAGTCTGTTCGCAGGACGGTGTTGACCACCCCGGCCACCGCGTCCGAGCCGTAGAGGGCCGCGGCGCCATCCCGCAGGACTTCGAGCCGCTGCAGGCCGTTCACCGGGATGGCGTTGGTGTTGTAGGTGAGGACCGGAACCAGGTTCTCGTCGGCGCGGCTTGACGGGTGGGTCACCACCCGGCGGCCGTTCAGCAGGACGAGCGTGTTGCCGACGCCCAGATTGCGCAGGTTGACCGAGCCCACATCGCCGCGGGCGCTGTTGCTGGAGTTGGGCAGATAGCTGGAGTTGAAGCTGACATCGCCCATCTGCGGAATGGAGCGGAACAGTTCGTCGCCCGAGGCCGCGGCGACCGACTGCAGCTCATCCTGGCCAAGCACCGTCACCGGTACGGCTTCGGTGATTTTCGAACCCTGGACCTGCGAGCCGATGACGACGATCTCGTCGACCATGTTGTCCGCTGGTTGGGCGAGAGCTCCGCTGGCGCCGAACGCGCAGAGCATGGTCGTTCCGAGCAGCCCGCGCCGCCCCCAAGACTTGAATTTCACAGTGATCCCCTTTGATCCTTGTGCTGGAGACCGACGTTTCCCGATCTTCACAGCGGCCGAACACCGCGAATACGCGGCAGGGAAAATGTAGCGCCGTTATAAGAGGCGGTCCGACACCATTTCGCCACACTGCTGCATATTCGAGCGGATGAGTGCTCAAATATGCAGCGATGCGGTCGTTTCACGATGGATTTGGCGGATCTACAGTCGGTGATCAGTGATCAGTAAAACGCCACGTCGTCGACTTCGAGCCAAAGGGTCTCGCCGGCTGCGCGGCCGCCGCCGAACTGAACCTCCAGCAGGTCTGCGCCGGTCCAGGGGGTTTCATCCCCCCGCCAGTCAGCGGCCGGCCGCAGGTCTGAGAACGGCGTCTGAACCTTGGTCCATTCCGTTCCCGCCTTCACCTCGGCCTCCCACCAGCCGCCCAACGTGCGGACCATCACCTTGTAGTCGCCGCCATCGCCGCGCAGGGCATAGGACAGGCCCTTGAAAGCGCGGGCGTCCACCGGCTGCAGAGAGCCGCGGCTGAGGGGAAGAATCACCCCGGCGTGGGGGTCCTCCTTCACCGACATGCGCGCCGACAGACGCAGAGCCTGGTTTCCGTCGGGCTCGGGCGCCACGAGGCTGACCAGCACGCTGCGGTCCATGCCGCCATCGGTGTCCTGCACGCGAAGCGTGTCGAGCCGTGTCCGCCCCGGCTCGCCTTGGAAGTCGTCGATCAGGGCCTGAGCCGGCGTGGCGGGCATGGTCATGATCGCGTTGGCCGCCGGCAGTTCGATACCCGGCCCCACCACCTGACGGCCATCGATGAACACCCGCTCGGTCTTGCGAACGTCGGAAATGTTGGTCCAGGGGGCGCCGTCCAGCAGGACGAGATCGGCCCGCTTGCCCACTTCGATCGTGCCGCGGTCGTCGAGCACGCCCATGGCCCGGGCGCTGTTGGCGGTGCCAACCATCAGGGCTTCGACCGGTGTCAGGCCAGCCTGCACCATCAGCTCCATCTCGTGCAGGGTCGAGAAGCCATGCAGAGTCCCCGGCATGCCGGCGTCGGTGCCGAGCGCGATCAGAATCCCGGCGTCGTGGAAGGCCTTGGTGTTCTGCAGGGCGTACTGGAACTTGGCGTTCGACTGGACAAAGCGCGGGTTGTTCAGGTCGTCCGGCGGCGACTGGCCGGGCTTCACCGGCTCATAGACCGCCAGGGTCGGCGCATAGGCCGTGCCGGAGGCGAGCATCAGGTCGATCGTCTCCTGATCGACGAGACGGTCCTGCAGGCTGTGGACGATGACGTCGACCTTGGCGCGGGCGGCGACCTTGCCGCGCTCGACGGTGACGGTGTGGGTCACCACCTTCAGGTCGTTCTTGTGGGCCTCGTCCACCAGCGCGCTGAGCGTGCCCACGTCCATCGAGGTGTTGTCGGCCGAGAAGCCGTAGCGCCAGCCATCGGCGAAGGCCTTGAGCAGGTCCGGCTCATAGGGGAGCAGGTCGCGCACCGCCTTGCGGGCGGCGTCCGGCGTATTGACCCACTTGGTGGTGGCCGTGTCGGCCCAGTCGGCGCCGTGACCGCCAGGCGTGCTCATGCGCGCGGTCAGGTTCACATGCGGCGAGGCCAGCTGGGAGAGCCAGCGACGGCGCGGCGCAAAGGCTTCCGGGGGCTGGTGAAAATCATTCAGGGTGGTGACGCCAGCCTGCACATAGGCTGTGGCGATGGCGGGGGTCTGGCTGGGCGTCCCATTGGGCGTCCAGTGGGTGTGAAGATCGAAGAAGCCGGGGGTCAGGGCCTTGCCCCGCCCGTCGATGGTGGTCGACCCGACGGGGGCCGCCACATCGGCGCCGACCGCGGCGATCCGCCCGTCGCGGATCAGCACATTGGCCACCCGGGGCGCTGCGCCGGTGGCGTCGAAGACCGTGGCGCCGACAATGGCGATGGTCTCGCCTGATGACTGGGCGGCCGCGCCGCCGGCCAGCAGGCTTAGGCCCAGGGCCGTGGCGGCGAGGGTTCGAAACTTAAGCTGAAACGTCACAGGAAGGCCCCGCACAACAGACCGCCGCCCACTGCGCGGCGAGAGTCGCTTAGCGCAGGGTGACCCGCGAATCCAGAAACGGCGGCATGAAACGCAGTCCACCGGACTTGCGCCGCTGAATGCGGCGCCTCAGTGGGCCATAAGCAGGGCGGTCGGCGGGGCTTCGATCATGCTGCGGGTCGCGCCGCCCAGGACGAACTCCCGGGCGCGGGAATGGCCGAAGGCGCCCATGACTAGCAGATCGGCGCGGGTTCGCTCGACCACATGTTCAAGCACTGAGCCGATCTTGGCGCCGGCCGAGTCAAACGCCAGGGCCTCGGCCTCGACCCCATGCTGCGCCAGGTGGCGAATGACGTCGTCGGCGACGGCGGGGGTCGCCGAGGGCTTCTCATTCAGGATGGTCAGCACCACCACCGTATGGGCGGCTCGCAGCACCGGAAGCGCCGCCGCCAAGGCCGCGGCGGCCGAGCGACCGCCATCCCAGGCGATGACCACCGTCCCGATTCTGGTCGCCGGCGCATTCGCGTCCTGCGGGCGGAAGATGATCACCGGTCGGCCCGACGAGAAGATCAGCGCCTCGGCCAGGCCCTGCTGGGGACCAGGATCGCGCCCGTAGGGGACGACGCAGATATCTCGGGTCCGGGCCAGTCGGGCGACCAGGTCGGGAACCTCGAACACCTCCGCGGCGGGACAGAGGCGCCCGCCATAGACCCCCGCAGCGATCGCGGCGGACTCGAATCGGGTGAGGAGATGGTCGGCTGCGGCACGGCTGCGGCCCTCCTCCGATCGCGCCAGTTCGCCGAAGTTCAGCGCGAAGTCCGCCAGCCGGTTGGACTTCAGGGCGATGGTCACGTGGACGGCCACCGCCGTAACCTGATCGCCCAGGCTCGCACAGAAGGTCAGCGCCTGGTCGGCCGCCCAATCGGCGACGGGGTCCGGATAGGTGTCGAGGTGGAGCAGGATGTCCTTGAAGGCCATGGGAACCTCGTTTCAGACGCGGTCAGGGCCGGACCAGGCTAACCCTTCTTGCGGCGTTCAGCGACCAGGACGCTGATCAGGAGGGCCGCGGCGGTCAGGGCCGCGCCGGCCGAGGCCCTGGGATGATCACGCACCTCCTTGACCGCCTTGTCGGCCAACTCGCGGGCTGGCTTGGCGCGTTCGGCCAGGGCGTCGGCGGCATGCCGCACGGCGACAGCAGCCTTGGCGACGGCCTCCTCGCTCTCATCGGCGAGGCTTTCGGCGGCGGCGCGCAGCGCCTTGGCCACATCCTCGAGCGTGTCGTCGATGTCTTCACGGATGTCTTTGGCGATGGATTTCGACATGGGATCGGTTCCTTGCGGGTTGCCTCACAATAGGAACCCATCGCCCCTCTGCCCGCCTTGACCCGCATCAAACCCTGCGACATCGGGCGCAAGCTGAGGCTTGAGCCAGATCAAGGATGCCCCGCCGCGCCAAGCGCAATCCCGAAGCACGGCCAAGCTCCAAAGGGGCGGCCGTTCACAAGGGGATAGACATGAAGACCACCACCGCCCTCCTCGCCGCCAGCCTCGCTCTCGGCCTGGCCAGCGCCGCTCAGGCTCAGGACTTTCAGCCCAAGGCCGCCGGCGTGAAGATGCTCAATGTTCGGGTGACCGCGGTCGATCCCGAGGCGGGCGACCCGATCACGACCCTGAGCGGCGCGGCCACCGGCCTCACCGCTGAGGTCAACGCCGACGTCATGCCGACCATCGGCCTCAGCTATTTTTTCACCGACAACATAGCCGTCGAGATCATCGCCGGGACCACCAAGCACACCGTAAAGGCGCAAGGCCCCGGCACGGACGTGAAGGTCAAGGAAACCTGGGTGCTGCCGCCGGTCGTCGCCCTGCAATACCACTTCGGCCCGGCCGGCAAGGTCAGCCCCTATGTGGGCGCAGGCGTGAACTACATGTTGTTCTACAGCGGCTCGGACAAGAACGGCTTCAACCTCGACATCGACGACGGCTTTGGCATCGCCCTGCAGGCCGGTGTGGACATCGCCACGGTCGGCCCCTGGAGCGCCAATCTCGATGTGAAGAAGATCTATTTCGAGACCGACGCCACCGACACCGCCAACGGCCTGAAGTCCAAGGTCAGCCTCGACCCCTGGGTCGTCTCGGCGGGTTTCGGCTACAAGTTCTGAGCCCGACGGGGGCGACGCGGCGAAGCGCCGCCCTCAACCGGCGGGCGCGCGCAGAACGTCCAGGGCCCCCCGGGCGATGACGATCTGCTCGTCGGTCGGCAGGACGAGCGCTTCGACGGTGCTGTCGGCCGTAGTCAGCCGGGGCTCGCCACGGGCATTGGCGCCTTCATCCAGTTCAACGCCCAACCACTTGCAGGCCTTGAGGATTCCGGCGCGGATCTGCGGGTCGTTCTCACCGACGCCCGCCGTGAACACCAGTCGATCCAGCCCGCCGAGCGCCGCGGTCAGGCCCCCGATCTCCCGGGCGATCCGATAGACGAACAGATCCAGCGCCTCCCGCGCCGCAGGACTCTCGCTGGCCTGCAGGCGCCTGACATCGCCGCTCTCTCCGGAGACGCCCAGCAGTCCGGACCGGCGATAGAGCAGATCGGTCAGGTCCGGGGCCGACATGCCCTTGGTCTCCATCAGATAGAGCAGGACGCCGGGATCGATCCCGCCCGAGCGTGTGGCCATGGGCGGGCCGTCCAGGGCGGAGAAGCCCATAGTGGTGGCGATGCTGCGGCCCTGCTCGATCGCGCAGAGGGAGACGCCGCTGCCCAGATGGGCGACGATCACCCTGCCCCCGGCCTTCTCGCCATAGAGTCTGCGCAGTTCGCCAGTGATGAAGTCGTAGGACAGGCCATGAAAACCATAGGCGATCACGCCCTCGTCGGTGATCTCCCGCGGTAGCGCGTAGATCCTGGCCAGCCGGGGCTCGTCTGCATGAAACGCTGTGTCGAACAGGCCGACCTGTACGGCGTCCGGGAACGCTGTCCGCGCGGCCGCGACGGCTTCGAGATTGAACGGCTGATGCAGGGGCGCCAGGGGGACGAGGTCGCTCAGGCGCGCCAGCGCGACCTCATCCAACTGGACGGGCGCCCGGAAGGTCAGGCCCCCATGGACGATCCGGTGGCCGATCGCCGCCGGGGCGTCCAGACCGCCCGTCTCGACCAGCCAGGCCAGCAGGCGAGGCAGGGTCCGGGCGAGCCCCCCATCGGCGCGGGGCCAGTCGCTCTCGGCCGCCACCCGGCCGTCCGGCCCGCGGGCCACGAACTGGGGTTCATCCGGCAGGCCTGAAACCGATCCGCTGATTTTTAAGGTCAGGGAATCGTCACAGGATAGCGAATAGACAGCAAATTTGAGGCTGGAGGAGCCGGCGTTCAGAACCAGGATCTGGGACATGGTCACTTCGCAGGCTTGGACCGCTGGGCCTTGGCGACCAGGAGCGCGACAGCGCAGGAAGCCATGCGCGAAAGGGCCCCGTCGGACCGACTGGTCAACATGATCGGCACCTTGGCGCCCATGACGATTCCGGCGGACTGGGCGCGCGCCAGATAGAAGAGCTGCTTGGCCAGCATGTTGCCGGACTCGATGTCGGGGACGAGCAGGATGTCGGCGTCACCGGCCACCTCCGAGACGATGTGCTTGGCCTCGGCCGCCTCCTTGGAGATCGCATTGTCGAAGGCCAGCGGGCCGTCGAGCAGTCCGCCGACGATCTGCCCCCGATCAGCCATCTTGCAGAGGGCTGCGGCGTCGAGGGTGGCGATCATCTTGGGATTGACCGTCTCCACCGCCGCCAGAATGGCGACCTTGGGCCGCGCCACCCCCATGGCCCGGGCGCAGTCGATGGCGTTTTGGACAATGTCCCGCTTTGTGGCGAGATCCGGGGCGATGTTGATCGCCGCGTCGGTGACCAGTAGCGGCTTGGGATAGGTTGGCACGTCCAGGATGAAGACATGGCTCATGCGCCGCTCCGTGCGCAGGCCGCTTTCCCGGGCCACCACCGCCTCGAGCAGCTCGTCGGTGTGCAGGGCGCCCTTCATGATGGCCTGGACCTCGCCCTGGCCGGCGAGCAGGCAGGAGAGGGCCGCGGCGGCATGGCTGTGCCCGGCGTCACGCACCTCTAGGCCGGAGATGTCCAGCCCTGCCGCTTTCGCCGCCCGCGCGATCCGGGCCTGGGGTCCCACCAGCACGGGAACGATCAGCCCCCGCTCTGCGGCTTCGACAGCGCCGGTCAGCGAAAGCTCATCCACGGGATGCACGACGGCGGTCCTGACCGGGCCGGGTTGATCGGCCAAGGCCAGGAGGCGCTCCAGCTGGGAGCCCGGGACGCTGTCGGCAGGGGTCGGCAGGGGCAAGGGGAAGCTCCAGGGTTGCAGGGCGCCAAGCTGTCACGCCTGAGCGCCCAGGCCCAGAGCCCCGGCCCAGTCACAGCCTCAATTACGCATCGTCGGCCGGGGCCACGGTCAATCGCGCCGATAGCCCAGGTCCTGAAGGTCGGCGTCATCCAGGCGTGCGGATTCCAGTTCGCTCGGGTCAGCGTCCTCCGACGCGCCGGCAAGTCCGCCTGCATCGATCAGGGTTGGCTCGTCGGCCCCCTCCCTCGGGCCGGCGTCCCGCTCCGCGGCGCGGACCTGAGGATTATCGCCGTCGCGGCTCAGGCCGTCCTGCTCGTCGCGAGCCAGGGCCACGATCTCGTCATTGTCCAGGTCTTCGGCGATCAGGGCCTCGTCATCATCCGCGTCGCCGAGGGCGGAGGTTTCGTCATGGACGGTCGGCATCTCCTCGAAGGTCCGCATTTCGGCAGGCGGAATGTCGTCGCCGGCGCCGATCGTGTTGTCCTCGTCAAAGGTTTCGGCCTGGTCCTGCGGTTCGAAGTCGGGCTGTTCGGGCATGGTCGCCTCCACGTCATGGGGTGTGCAGACCGAACACCCGACCGCCCCTGCCCGTTCAACTTGGCCGCAAGATTTCCACTTCCCGTCGGGATTGGGCCTGATCGGCGAACCTAAGGCGCCCCCATGCGTTGGCTAAGCTGAGCCCAAACTCCAAACCCTCTGACCCCAAGCGAGGTGTTGCATGGACACGTCCGCCCTGCGCCGCGACTTTGTCACGCGGCCGATTTATCACATGGCCAAGGGTGTCCTGCCCGAGATGTCCGACACCGAGGCCGAGGCCATCGCCGCGGGCGATGTCTGGTGGGACGCCGCGCTGTTTTCCGGTGATCCGGATTGGCAGGCCATGCTGGACATTCCGGCCGCCAAGCTGACCGAGGCCGAGCGCGCCTTCATCGATGGGCCGGTCGATCAGCTCTGCGCCATGCTGGACGACTGGAAGATCAACTGGGAGGACCGCGACCTTCCCCCAGAAGCCTGGGACTTCATCAAGCGCGAGCGGTTCTTCGGGATGATCATCCCTGAGGAGTATGGCGGCCTGGGCTTCAGCCCCTACGCCCATTCCGAGGTGGTGCGGAAGATTTCCACCCGCTCGGTGGCCGCCGCCGTGACGGTCATGGTGCCCAACTCGCTGGGCCCCGGCGAACTGCTCATGAAGTTCGGCACGGACAATCAGAAGTCCTACTGGCTGCCGCGCCTGGCCGATGGCCGCGACATTCCCGCCTTCGGCCTGACCAGTTCCGAGGCCGGCTCCGACGCCACGGCCATGACCGACACCGGCGTGGTCTGCGAAGGCGAGTACAAGGGCCAGAAGGTGCTAGGCCTGAAGCTCAACTGGGCCAAGCGCTACATCACCCTGGGTCCCATCGCGACGGTCCTCGGGCTGGCTGTGAAGGTCAAGGATCCCGACGGCCTGCTGGGTGGTGAAGAGGACCTGGGCATCACGGTCATCCTGGCCCCCACCGACACGCCCGGGATCGAGATCGGCCGCCGGCACATTCCGGCCATGCAGGCCTTCCAGAACGGCCCCAATTCCGGCCACGACGTCTTCCTGCCCATGGACGCGATCCTTGGCGGCCAGGAGCAGATCGGCAAGGGCTGGATGATGCTGAACGCGGCGCTGGCCGCCGGGCGCGGCATCTCCCTGCCCTCCCTGTCGGCCGCCGGCGCAGCCATGGCCGCGCGCACCACCGGGGCCTATTCCCGGGTCCGCACCCAATTCCGCATTCCAATCGGCGAGTTCGAGGGCGTGCAGGAACGCCTGGGGCGCATCGCCGCCAACGCTTATCTGCTGGACGCCGCCCGCCGCTTCACCTGCGCGGGCCTCGCGCGGGGCCATCATCCGTCGGTGGTCTCGGCGATCATGAAGAACAGCGCCACCGAGCTGATGCGCATCAGCGCCAACGACGCCATGGATGTCCACGCGGGCAAGGCGGTGATCGACGGGCCGAAGAACTATCTGGGCGCCTTCTATCGCTCGGTGCCGGTGGGCATCACGGTGGAGGGCGCCAACATCCTGACCCGCAGCCTGATCGTCTTCGGCCAGGGCGCGATCCGCGCCCACCCCTTCATCCTCAAGGAGATGGAGGCCCTGGCCGACGAGGACACGCAGCGGGGCCTGGCCGCCTTCGACGTCACCGTGTGGGCTCACGCCGGCCACATCCTGCGAACCGCAAAGAACGCCTTCATCCGCTCATGGAGCGATGGCCTGATCGGGCCAGCGCCTGAGACCGGCCCGACCCGGCGCTACTACCGCAAGCTCAGCCGCTATGCGGCGAGCTTTGCGCTGGCCTCCGACGCCGCCCTGCTGACCATGGGCGGTTCGCTGAAGCGTAAGGAGATGCTGTCGGCCCGCTTCGGCGACATCCTGGCCGAACTCTATCTGCTAAGCGCCACCCTCAAGCGCTGGGAAGAGGATGGCCGCCAGGAGGCGGACCTGCCGCTGGTCGAATGGATCATGCAGGACGGCTTCCTGACCATCGAGCGGCGCCTGAAGGAGATCCTCGACAACTTCCCCAACCAGCCCGTGGCCTGGCTGCTGGGCCTGTTCGTCCTGCCCTTCGGCGTCATCCGCCGCGGCCCCAGCGACCGGGTCACCCGCGCCTGCGCCCGGCTGATCCTGGAGCCGTCGGCCACCCGCGACCGGCTCACCGACGGTGTCTATCTGGGCGCCGGCGACGACGCCGTGGCCGAGCTGGAGCGCGCCCTGAATCTGGTGGTCTCCACTGAGCCGATCCGCGACCGACTGAAGAAGCTGCGGGTCCGCGATCCCGACGCCGCCCTCGACCAGGGCCTGATCAGCCGCGAGGACCACGACAGGCTGGCCGAAGTGGCCATCGCGGTGGCCAAGGTGGTGGCCGTGGACGACTTCTCGCCGGAAGAGATCACCGGCAAGGCCACCCCGGCCGAGCAGGTGCGCGTCGAGGCCGCCGAATGACCCGGCCGGTCTATATCGTCGATGGCGCCCGCACCCCTTTCATCAAGGCCCGCGGGCGACCTGGTCCCTTTACGCCGGTGGACCTCGCCGTCCAGTGCGGGCGGCCCCTGCTTCTCCGCCAGCCCTTTGCGCCGAGCGCCTTCGACCAAGTCATCCTGGGCTGCGTGAATGTCGTGGCCGACGAGATGAACCCCGCCCGCGTGGCGGCCCTGCGTCTGGGCATGGGCGAGGCCATGGTGGCCTTCACCGTCCAGATCAACTGCGGCTCGGGCATGCAATCCATCGACACGGCCTTCCGCTATATCCAACAGGGGACCGCCGACCTGATCCTGGCCGGCGGGGCTGAATCGCTGAGCCACGCGCCCCTGGTGCTCAGCCACAACGCCACCGAATGGTTCGCCGAGCTGAACGGCGCCCGCAGCCCGATGGCGCGGGCCAAGGCGGCCATGGGCTTCCGGCCTGACTTTCTGAGCCCTGTCATCGGGCTGGAGCGCGGTCTGACCGACCCAATCACCGACCTGAACATGGGCCAGACCGCCGAGGTGCTGGCGCAGATGTTCGACGTCTCCCGCCACGAGGCCGACGTCTACGCCTCCGAAAGCCAGCTCCGCTCGGCCCGCGCCCACGAAGAGGGCTGGTTCAAGGGCGAACTGGAGCCCGCCTTCGCACCGGACGGCGAACTCTATGACCGCGACGACGGGGTGCGACCGGACTCCAGCCCCGACAAGCTGGCCAAGCTGAAGCCGGCCTTCGAACCACCCTTCGGCAGGGTGACGGCGGGCAACAGCTCGCAGATCACCGACGGCGCCACCTGGGTCGTGCTGGCCTCCGAAGCGGCCGTAAAGGAACACGGCCTGGAGCCCCTGGCCGAGATTGTCGACAGCCGCTGGTCTGCGCTGGACCCGAGGATCATGGGGCTCGGCCCCGTTTTGTCTGCGACGGACCTGCTGCGCGCCCACGACATGACTCTGTCGGACGTGCCCATCTGGGAGATCAATGAGGCCTTCGCCGCCCAGGTCCTGGCCTGTCTGAGGGCTTGGCAGGACGATGACTTCCGCCGCAAGGCCCTGGGCCTGGAGGGCGACTTCGGCCAGATCGACCCGGAGCGGTTGAACGTCGACGGCGGCGCCATCGGCATGGGCCATCCGGTGGGCGCCAGCGGGGCGCGGATCGTCCTGCATCTGGCCAACGCCATGAAGCGTCTGTCCCAGCCCCGCGGCGTCGCCACCGAGTGCATCGGCGGCGGCCAGGGCGGCGCCATGCTGATCCAGGCGGTCTGAAGGAGACATTGATGAAGAACGTCGTCTGGAAGACGCTTGCGCCCCGGCTGATGGAGCTTGGTCCGGCTGCCGAAACGGCGGGATCGTGGAAGGCCTGGCGGCTGACCCGCGACGAGGACGGCATCGACTGGCTGATCGCCGACCAACCGGGCGCGAGCGCCAATACGGTATCCGAAGAGGTGCTGGAAGAACTCGACCAAATCCTGGCCAAGGTCGAGCAGGACGCCCCCAAGGCCCTGGTGATCCGCTCGGCCAAGGCCGGCGGCTTCTTCGCCGGCGCCGATGTGAAAGCCTTTGTCGGCGCCCGCGACGCCCAGGAGGTGGAGCAGCGGATGACCCGCGCCCACGAGGTGGTCGATCGCCTCGCCAAGCTCAGCATGCCGACGGTCGCCGTCATCCATGGTTACGCCCTGGGCGGTGGACTGGAGATCGCGCTGGCCTGCGACCACCGCATCCTGGTCGGCGACGAGGCGCGCCTCGGATTTCCGGAAGTACAGCTCGGCCTGCATCCGGGGCTGGGCGGCACGGCCCGCCTGCTGGACCTGATCGACCCGCTGGAAGCCATGCAGATGATGCTGACCGGCAAGGCCAAGCGGCCGGGCGAGGCCAAGGCCATCGGCCTGGCCGACGCCGTCACCGAGGAGCGCCACGTCCGCGCCGCTGTCGCCGCGGTCGCCCGGGGCGAGTTCCGCTCGTCCAAGCCCGGCCGCATGAGCCGCCTGCGCCACCAGGTCACCGAACGCATCCTGCACGCCGATCTTCCCCGCCGCGCCGCGGCTGATCGTATGCGCAGCCAGGCCGCCAAGCAGGCGCCGCCGGAACACTATCCCGCGCCGGGCGCCCTGGTGGACCTGTGGGAGCGACACGGCGACGACCTGAAGGCGATGCGCAAGGCCGAGATCGCCTCCTTCGCCCGGCTGATGACGACGGACGCCGCCCAGAACCTGATCCGCGTCTTCTTCCTGCGGGAGAAGATGAAGCGGCTGACCGAGGTCGAGGCGATGCCGCCGCGCCACCTGCATGTCATCGGGGCCGGCGCCATGGGGGGCGACATCGCCGCCTGGGCGGCCTGGCACGGGATCAAGGTCACCCTGGCCGACCTGAAGCCCGAGATCATCGCCCAGGCCGTGGGCCGCGCTGCGACCCTGTACCCCAAGCTCGGGCACAACAGCGCCAAGACCCGTGACGCCCTGGACCGCCTGATCCCAGACCCGGACGGCCACGGCGTCCGCCATGCTGACCTGATCATCGAGGCGGCGCCGGAAAAGCTTGAACTCAAAAAGAAAATCTATGCCGACCTCGAGCCGCGCATGAAGCCCGGCGCGGTGCTGGCCACAAACACCTCCTCGATACGGCTGGAGGACCTGGCCGAGGGGCTTTCAAAGCCCGAGCGGCTGATCGGCATACACTTCTTCAATCCGGTCTCGCGGATGCAGCTGGTGGAGATCGTCACCCATGAAGGGGTCTCAGGCGAGACGCTCGATCTGGCCAAGGCCTTCCTGGGCGCCATCGACCGTCTGCCGGCGCCGGTGCGCAGTGCGCCGGGCTTCCTCGTGAACCGGGCGCTGACGCCCTACATGCTCGAAGCCATGGTGATGATGCAGGAAGGCCACGCGCCCGAAACCATCGACGCCGCCGCCGAAGCCTTCGGCATGCCGGTAGGCCCCGCGACGCTCGCCGACCAGGTGGGCCTGGACGTGGGCATCGCCGTCGCCGACAGCCTGAAGGCCGGCCTGGAAAAGCCCCTGCCCGTCCCGCCGGACACCCTGCGCGCCAAGGTCACGGCTGGCGACCTCGGGCGCAAGAGCGGCAAGGGGATCTATGCCTGGAAGGATGGCGAGGCCCAGAAGGCCAAATCCTTCGCCAAGCCGACCCAGGAGATGACCGACCGCCTCATCCTGCCGATGATCGACGCCTGCCTCGAATGCCTCCGCAAGGGCGTGGTCGAGGATGAGGACGTGGTGGACGGCGCGATGATCTTCGGCGCCGGCTTCGCCCCCTTCCGCGGCGGACCGATCCACTATGCTCGCGCAGCCGGGGCGCAGACGCTGAAGGCTCGTATGGAGGAGCTCGCCGCCCTCCACGGTGAGCGCTTCCGTCCCGACCAGGGCTGGGATCGTCTGACGTGAGCGCGGCGATGCTGCGGATGACCCAGGCCGACGATGTCGCCAAGGCCATCATCGAACGGCTGGACGGCAAGGTGGTGCTGGGCCTGCCACTGGGCCTCGGCAAGGCGAACCACATCGCCAACGCCCTTTATGCACGAGCGGCCACCGATCGCTCGATCTCCCTGCGGATCTTCACAGCGCTCACCCTGACGCCGCCGGAGCCCGGCAGCCTGCTGGAGAAGCGGTTCATGGGGCCGATCCTTGAGCGAACCCTGGGCGGCTATCCTGAACTGGCCTACGCCCAGGCCCAGCGCCGCGGCGGCCTGCCGCCCAATATCGAGGTGGACGAGTTCTTCCTGCAGGCCGGCATGTGGCTGAACGACCCCGAGGTGCAGCAAAACTACATCAGCGCCAACTACACCCACGCTAGCCGCTACATCCTGGATCGCGGCTGCAATGTGGTCGCCCAGTTGGTGGCCAAGGGCGAGGGCGCCGAAAGCTACAGCCTCTCCTGCAACACCGACCTGACCCTGGAACTGCTCAAGGCCAAGGCCGAGGGGCGGACCGACCTCATCCTGGTGGGCCAGGTGAATTCCGAATTGCCCTACATGCCAGGTCCCGGCGAACTGCCGCCCGAGGCCTTCGCCATGATGCTGGAGAGCCCGGAGGTGGAGTTTCCCCTGCCTGGCCCGCCCAAGCAGCCGGTCAGCCTGACCCACTACGCCATGGGCTTCCACGTCGCGAGCCTGATCCCCGACGGCGGCACGCTGGAGATCGGCATCGGCTCCATGGGCCATGCGGTGGCCCACGCCCTGATCCTGCGTCACCGGCAGCCGGTCAGGTTCGTGGAGATTCTGAAGGCGCTGACCCCGCCCGATGATCGGCTCCAGCGCCACACCGCGCCCTTCGAGGAGGGGATCTATGCGGCCACCGAGATGTTCGTGGACGCCTTCCTGGAGCTCTACCGCGCCGGCGTGCTGAAGCGCGAGGTGGACGGCGCGGTGCTGGACGCGGCCTTCTTCCTGGCGCCGCGGGACTTCTACGCCGCCCTGCGCGACATGCCGCTGGAGGAGCGCGCCAAGTTCCGGATGACCGATGTGGGCTTCGTCAACGAACTGCACGGCGCGGACTTCGACAAGCGGGTGGCTGACCGCAAGGGCGCGCGCTTCGTCAACAACGCCATGATCGCCACCCTGCTCGGCGCCGTGGCCTCCGACGCGCTGGAGGACGGCCGGGTGGTGAGCGGGGTCGGCGGCCAGTACAACTTCGTCGCCCAGGCCTTCGCCCTGCCCGATGCGAGGTCGATCATGACCCTGCCGGCCAGCCGACAGGCCAGCGACGGGCGAGAGTCCAACATCCGCTGGTCCTATGGCCACACCACCATTCCCCGGCACCTGCGCGACATGGTGGTGACCGAGTATGGCGTCGCCGATCTGCGCGGCGCCCGGGACGGCGAGGTGATCGCTCGGATGCTGGAGGTGGCCGACGCCGCCTTCCACGAAACCCTGGCGGATCAGGCCAAGGCCGCAGGCAAGCTCCCGGGCGACCACAGGATCAGCGCCTTCGCGGCCGGCAATACGGCTGCGGTCGTCGGCGAACGGCTGGAGCCGTTCCGCAAGGCCGGCGACCTGCCGCCCTTCCCTTTCGGCAGCGAGATGACGCAGGTCGAGCAGGACCTGGCTCCGGCGCTGCAGAAGATCAAGGCCGCGGCGGCGTCCAAGACCGATATCGCCGCCCTGGCCTTGCGCGGTCTGACGCCCGGCAAAGATCCGCCCGGCCTGGTCGCAGCGCTGCACCGCCTGGGCCTCTCGAAACCCCGGGGCCTGGAGGAACGCCTCTATGCCCGCCTGGTCAGAGGGGCGCTGGCGGAACGTTGATCTCGAACTGGCCTTGAGTTTGCACGGTACGTGTCGAAACGTATCGGGACGGGACGCGCCATGTTCGACAAATCCAGCAAGACTTCACCTCAGCGCCGGCCTGACGAAGATCAGGCGTTGCGCGCCCAGCCGCCGCAGCCTGCGCCGAAGCCCAAACCGGCGTCGCTGATCGGTCCGGGCCTCTGTGTACAGGGCGATATCGCCGGCGAGGCCGAGGTGCAGATCGACGGCCTGGTGCGCGGCGACATCCGCGTCGGCAAGCTCAGCCTCGGTCCACAGGGCCGCATCGAGGGCTCCGTGGTGGCCGTGATCGCCGAGATCCGCGGCCATGTGAAAGGCCCCATGAAGGCCCGGCAGGTGCGCCTTTATGGCACCGCCCATATCGAGGGCGACATCGCCCACGAACAGCTGGCCATGGAAACCGGCGCCGTGTTCGAAGGCCGCAGCGTGCGGCTGGCCAAGCCGGGCGAGGCCGAAGCCCAGGCCGGAACCGCCCCTGCCGCCTCGACCGCAGCCTGAGCCTGCTCGCCTACGGCGGTCCCGCTGGGTGCGAAATGTCTTCGGGGATCACCTCCTGGAACGCCGTGCCCGCCGCCCCGGCGGCGCGTCCGGCGTCGAACAGCTTGCCCATGGACTCCATGTCGAAGGCCAGGCTGTCGGCGCCCAGCTCCGTCGGGATGGCGGCATAGCGTAGGGCGGCGCCGTTCCGCTCGGCGAAGGCGACGCTGGCCAGCAGGTGCGCCCGCAGATCAGCCTTGGACATGGTGTCGAAACTGCGCATCAGGATCGGCAAGGTCGCACCCTTGGTGATGGTCCGCCGAGCCTCGATCTCGCCGTTGATGATCACATAGAGATCAGTTGGCGCCAGGGCGCTCTTGGGCTCCCAGAATGACATGGTGGCGGGCGCCAGGACGAAGGGGGTGGTCACGCCGCCGTCCACATGCATCTCGGCAAGATCACCACCGCGCCCAGGATCCATCATCACCGGCGGAAAGACCCCTGGGATGCTGGCTGAGGCCACCATCACGTTGCGAAACAACGCCAGGGCGGCCGGAGCCTGGCCTGGCGCCTGGCCGGCCAGGGCGATGGCGCCCATATCCCAGATCACCTCTTCCTGGGCGTCGAGATTGGTGGTCGCCACCAGCAGGCGCCGGCCGGCCCGATGCTCGACCGCGATAGCCCTCAACAGAGGGCTGTCGACATACTTGCCCACCAGGGCGCGGAGCGAGCGGTCGCTGTAGAGGCTGGGCCGCCGCAGCAGGCCCCACTGCCCCTCGGTCAGGCGGGCCGCGTCCGGATCGGTATAGGCGGCGGTCAGCTCGGCGTCCCATTCGGGGCCGAGATAGGCGAAGGGCGCCATCAGGGCCCCCGTACTGACGCCGGTGACAATGTCGAAGACGGGACGCGTTCCCGCCTCCGTCCAGCCCACCAGCAGGCCGGCCCCGAACGCGCCGTTGGCGCCGCCGCCGGACACCGCCAGCACGGTCACACCCTCGTCGGCCTGACTGCGCTGGGCCCGCCAGCTTTCAAGGAAGGCCTGGCTGCCGGCCTCGTCTGTGGCGACGAAGCGGAAGGCGTCCAAAGGGGTGGGCTCAGGCGGGGCCGACAGCTCGACCAGGTCCGCGCTTGGGCGGGAAATAGAGCCACATGCCGCAAGCCCGACCGTTGCGGCCAGGATCACGCAGGCGAAGGCCTTCCGCGGTCTCATGACGGCTCCCAGAGGCTTGCCCATCGCCCTATCCCTGGCTCACGATACGTCGGCTGTCGAGACTGATGAGATGGCGATCGCACATCGCTGCGCCAGGCGCCTGGTCAGCAAGCTCGCCACCGCCTCCACCCGCGCCGGTCGCGGACCGCCCGGCGGCATGACCAGATGCAGGGCCACCGGCGGCGGGCTCCAGCCCTCCAGCACCACCTCCAGCCGCCCGGCCGCCAGACAGTCTCGGACAATGAAATCGGGCTGGACAGCGAGGCCGAGGCCCGCCTCCAGGGCCGGCAACAGAGCCTCGGCGTTGTTGGCGCGCAGGGGCCCGCTGGGGCGCACGGACACCTCTTCGCCTGTCGCATTGACGAAGCGCCATGTCTCCGGGCTCGGCAGATAGGCGTAGCCCAGACAGGCGTGCTCGGCGAGATGGCTGGGATGGGTCGGACGCCCATGGCGGGCCAGGTAGTCCGGTGACGCGACCACATGTCGGCGCACCGGCCCGATCCGCCGGGCGATCAGAGAGGAGTCCGGCAGGCTTGCGATCCGCAGGGCCATGTCGAACCCCATGCCGACCAGATCAATGGCCTCATCGCTCATGTGAAGATCGATGGCCACTTCCGGATAGGCGGCCAGGATCTCGGGCAGCAGGGGCGCAAGTTCGATCAGCCCGAACGACATGGGCGCGGCCAGGCGCACCAGCCCGCGGGGCTGGGACGACTGGGCCAGGATCTCGTCCTCGGCCGCCTCTCCGTCGGCCAGCAGCTGACGGGCGCGGTCGGCCAGCCGCGCGCCGCTTTCGGTAAGGGCCAGGCGCCGCGAGGTGCGGTTGAACAGCCGCGCGCCCAGGCGCATCTCCAGGCGGGTGACCGCCTTGGAGACCGTGGCCTTGGACAGTTTGAGCTCGGCGGCGGCGGCCGAGAAGGAGCGCATCTCCACCACCTTGGCGAAGATCGCCATGGCCTCGAGGTCAGGTAACAACGTCATGTTTATGGAAACGATGCTTTTCGGTAGTTTCTATTTCTAATCCGATCATGTGGCCTATCTTCTCCTCAAGCAATGGCGCCGACGAGGGCGCGGGCAAGCAACGGCGCCGACGACGGCGCGGAGGTTTGAGAGATGATTGAGCGCAGAGGGTTTTCCGAACTGGGCGGCGCCGACCACGGTTGGCTGAAGGCCCGCCACCACTTCTCCTTCGCCAACTATTTCGATCCGCAGCGCATGGGCTGGGGACCGATCCGAGTGTGGAACGACGACGAGATCGCGCCGAATTCGGGCTTTCCGCCCCATCCCCACGCAGACATGGAGATCATCACCTATGTCCGCGAGGGCGCAATCACCCACCAGGACAGTCTGGGCAACAAGGGTCGCACCGAGGCCGGCGATGTCCAGGTGATGAGCGCGGGCTCCGGCATCCGCCATGCGGAGTACAATTTGGAGAGCGACACCACCCGCATCTTCCAGATCTGGATCGAGCCCGAGCGGACCGGCGGCGCGCCGGCCTGGGGCGCCAAGCCCTTCCCCAAGGGCGATCGCTCCGGGCGCTTTGTGACCCTGGCCAGCGGCTTCGACGGCGACGGCGAGGCCCTGCCCATCCGGACGCCAGCCCGGGTCCTGGGCGCGACGCTGAAGGCGGGTGAGACCACCGAGCACGTCCTGGACGCCGCGCGCCACGCCTATCTGGTGCCGGCCAAGGGTCGGGTGGAGGTCAATGGCGTGACCCTGGAGGCCCGGGACGGCGCGGCCATCACCGGCGAAACGTCCCTGACCATCACCGCTCTGGAAGACTCCGAACTCGTCCTGGTGGACGCGGCCTAAGGCCGCGTCCCCTCCCCATTTTCCAATCTGCAGGAGCGCGACATGACCAAGGTTCTGGTCCTTTACTATTCGGCCTATGGCCACATCGAAACCATGGCCAAGGCCGTGGCCGAGGGCGCCCGCGAAGTCGGCGTCCAGGTTGACATCAAGCGGGTCCCCGACCTGGTGCCCGAAGAGGTCGCCAAGGCGGCCCACTACAAGATGGACCAGGAGGCGCCGGTGGCGTCCATTCAGGACCTGGCGGACTATGACGCCATCATCGTCGGCGTCGGCACGCGCTTTGGCCGGATGGCCTCGCAGATGGCCAACTTCCTCGACCAGGCTGGCGGCCTGTGGGCCAGCGGCGCCCTGAACGGCAAGGTCGGCGGCGCCTTCACCGCCACAGCCACCCAGCACGGCGGCCAGGAGACCACGCTGTTCTCGCTGATCACCAACCTGATGCACTTCGGCCTGGTGGTGGTCGGCATGGACTATGGATATCAGGCCCAGATGCGCCTGGACGAAGTGACCGGCGGCAGCCCCTATGGCGCCACGACCATCACCGGCGGCGACGGCTCGCGCCAGCCAAGCCAGACCGAACTGGACGGCGCCCGCTATCAGGGCCGCCGTATCGCCGAGGTGGCCAAAAGGCTGCACGGCTAGGTTGGTCGGCGCACTTGTCCCCTCGGGATAGGTGCGCCGCCCGCCCCTGTCTAACCGACAAGTCCCGGCGACAACATCGAGACATCACCAAACCCACGAATGGATGACACCAGCGTAGCCTAGTCGAGGCTCCCGTCCGCTGATCACAGCAACAAGGGGGACGGACCCATGTCATCCAATCATCTGCGCCCAGCCGCGCGCCATAGTGGCGCTCGCACGCGCCGTGCTCTTCTGGCCGTCTCGGCCTCTCTGCCCATTCTGGCCGCCGCCGCGGCGCCTGCCCTGGCCCAAGAGGCGGAGGTCGCGGAAGTCGTGGTCACCGCCACCCCGATCCGCGACTCCATCGAAAAGTCGCTGGAGATCCAGAAGGCGTCCGACAATATCGTCAACGTCATCGCCTCAGACACCATCGGCCGCTTCCCCGACGCCACCGCCGCCGGCGCGCTGGCCCGCCTTCCCGGCGTCGGCGTGCAGCGCGACCAGGGCCAGGAGCGCTATATCCAGATCCGTGGCGCCCCGACGCGCTGGACCACGGTGGCCCTCGATGGCGTCAACGTTCTTGGCGCTGAGAACCGCATCTTCCGCTTCGACTCCGTGCCGGCCGCCCAGATCAGTGAACTGACGCTGAGCAAGACCCTGCTGCCGAACATGCCCGCCGAAGCCCTGGCCGGACGGGTGGACATCCGCACCTTCTCACCGCTCGACAACCCGGGCTTCCATGGCTTCTTCGACGCCGGCGGCGGCTTTGTGGACATGGGCGATGGCCCGGTGGAACAGTATTCCGGCCGCCTGTCCTGGGCCAACGACACCTGGGGTGTCAGCCTGATCGGCTCGCACTATTCCTTCGAGCAGCACACCGACAACTCCGAACCGCGGTTCGATGATGTGGGCATCACGCAGCTCCGCATCACCAAGTACATCATCACCCGCCAGACGGAGTCCTATTCGGGCCGCATCGAATACGCTCCGAATGACAACCACCGGTTCCGCCTGACCCACCTGAAGACCGAATTCAACGACTTCGAAGAGCGCAACCAGAACCGCTTCCAGTACGACCGGGCCTATCAGATCACCACGCGCAACTTCGACACCTTCGAAGGCGTCGGCGTGCCGCAAGATGCAACCTTTGAGTACGGCACCTTCTCCAACAGCGTGAAGCTGACCAACCTGCATGGCGACCACGAATGGGGAGGCTGGAAAGGCAACTGGGACTTGGCCTACACGGAGACCGAGTTCAACAGCGACATCCCGCTGGTCACCCAGCAGACCGCCGGCGGGCTCTCCTCTACGCCGACCCTCGCCAACGCCCTGCTTCTGCCGTCGATCGTGACGCAGGTGAACGCTGTCTCCGGCGGCTTCCCGCATAACACGATGTACGACACCATCCTGGTGGGTGGCGCTCCGACACGTGGCCCGGCGCGCACCTCGCTGGATCAGATGTCGTTGAATGAGGAGTTCGCTACAGAATCGAGCTCGCTGCTGGAGACCGACGCCTTCACGGCCAAGGGTGACATCAGCCGCGAGTGGGAAAGCTTCGGCGCCGACGCCCTGTTCTCCGCCGGCTTCCAGTTCGACGACCGTAGCCAGGACAGCCGCACTGTCGCCTTGGTGCGGCCGGACGGCACCGTCGTGTCAGGCAACCGCAATGGCTTCAACCTGCGGACCATCGCCGCCCAGCTGGGCATCGACTGGAATCCCTACTCCTACGTGACCACCGTGCCGTGGGACACCAACTTCGACCACGGCTTCACCGTCGGCTACATGCACAACCCGGCGATGCGCTCCAAGCTGGACGAGTTGATGGACGCTGCGCGCGCGGCCAACGCAGCCGGCGCCAACTATGCCGTCTATGACTGGGACACCCGCGCCGACAACACGGTCGATGAAAAGGTCCTGTCCGGCTATGTCATGAACCGCTGGCGCTGGGATCGCCATACCCTGGTCGGCGGCCTGCGCGTCGAACGCACGGAAATCGAAACCGACGGCCTGGCCAATGCCGGCGGCGTCCTGCAGCCGCTGAGCTTCTCGTCGGAAGAGACCAACATCTTTCCGAGCCTGCACTACACCTTCGACTATTCCGACGACCTGAAGCTGCGTGCGGCCTTCATCTCGGGTCAGGCGCGCCCCAGTCTCGCCGGCTTGCGGGCGACGGTTTCGGTCAACGACAACGCCCAAACCATCAGCGGCGGCAACCCCTTCGCCGTCCCGGAAACGGCCTATGGTCTCGACGGTTCGGTGGAGTGGTACTTCGGCCCAGCTTCGCTGCTGGCCGCCAGCGCTTTCCACCGCGAAGTAAAGGACGTGTTGTTCTCGTCCACCCAGGTGGTCGGCGATGACAGTTATAACTTCGACGGAGTTGACCGCAGCCAGTACCTGATCTCGGCCACCGTCAATGGCGGCGACGGCTATCTGAGCGGCGTGGAGTTCATCTACAACCAGCCCTTCACCTTCCTGCCCGGCCCGCTGTCCGGCTTCGGCTTCCAAGGCAGCGTGTCGTTCACCAAGGGGGAGTTCGAGACCCCCGAAGGTCCCAAGGTGGAGTTCCCGGGCACGTCTGACCGCATCACCTCGGCCACGCTGTTCTACGAGAATTACGGCCTCTCGACCCGGCTGTCGTACCAGCACCGGACGGCCTGGCTGGACGAGGTGTTCCCGAGCGGCAGCTCCGACAACTCCAACCTCTACTGGGACGCCACGACCCGTTGGGACCTGTCGATCCGCTACGAGATCAATCCCAACTTCTCGGTCTTCTTCGACGGCAACAACCTGACCGACGAACGCGGCGTACGCTACCAAGGCGTCGAAAACCGCCCCTACGAAATCGAAGGCTTCGGCCGCAAGTTCATGGCCGGCGTCCGCGCCACCTTCTAATCCCCTGTCCCTGGCGGGCCGCGTGATCGCGGCTCGCCAACGGACATGCCTTGGCGTCCCGGCTTTGCTGGGGCGCTTTTTTTTGCGGAGTCTCAAGACTGAGGCGGGCCCTCAGGCCCGTGCGAGATCTGCGACGACGGCGGCGTGGTCGCTGGGGAAGAAGCCGTCCGCATCGGGCCGATCCAGGGCGTTGAATCTGCTGACGAGGCGCCAACGGCCAGTCTCGACGAGAATGGCGTGATCGATCGCCGCGCCCGTGGAGCTGATCGGCCGCCCGGCGCGCTCGCCCTGCAATGTGGGCGGCGCGGCGGGATCGAGGCCGGCCGCCACCGCCGCAAGCTCGGGCGCGGTCGCTGGGGCGTTGAAATCCCCGACCGCCAGCAGACTCGATCCGGGCGAAGCGGCTTCGGCCATGGCGTGCGCCAGCTGCCGCCCACGAAGGGCCGAGGCCTCCGGGCCTCTAAGATGGGTGAGATGCAGGTTCAGAATGCGCAGATCAGGCGTCGCCTGAATCCATTGGGCGATGCGTTCGCCATCGGCTGGATCGACGGGCAAGGCGATACGGCCCCTCGCCTGCGGCGCCGCCCGCGACAGAATGGCCAGCCCCGAAGCGCTGTCCATGGGTCGGCCCTCGTGGAGGCGGGCCTTACGTCGAGCGGGCTCTATCGAGACATACAGGCCCAGGGCCTCTCCCAGACGGGCGGCCGTGTCATGGCCCTGCGCCTGGAAGGCCTCCTGCAGGCACACCACGTCAGGCGCGAGGGCGGCTAGGCCCTCGGCCATCAGGGCGAGCCGGTGGTCGTACCGGCCTTCGTTCTTCCAGGTGTTGAGGGTGACGATCCGCATGGCTGGTCCGAGTGATCAGGCGGCCCGTTTGCCCTGGGTCCAGACGCCGCGCACCAGGGGCAGGTCGCCGGCCAGGCGCACCCGCAGCAGGTCGGCCCGGCGCCCGGGCGCGATCTCGCCCCGGTCGTCCAGTCCCACGGCCCGGGCCGGCCCGGCAGTGACCAGGGCGACCGCCTGAGCGAGGCTCCAGCCGAACGGCTCCCGCGTCATGGCGAAGGCGCACTCCACCAGGCTGCGGGGGACATAGTCCGAAGCGAAGGCGTCGAGCAGGTCGGCCTGGGCGAGCTCCGCGGCCGGCACGTTTCCAGAGTAGGAGCCGCCGCGGATCAGGTTGGGGCCGCCCATGACCACCACCATGCCCCGCTCTCGGGCCCGGCGGGCGGCCTCGGCCGTCACGGGAAACTCGGCCACGGTGGCCCCGAGATCGGCGGCCTCGTCCACATGGGCCAGGCTCTCATCGTCGTGGCTGGCCAGAGGGGTCCCACGGCTCTTGGCCATCTGCGCCACGTGGGTGCGGTTGCCCTCGGCGTTGCGGGCCTGGCGGTCACGGACCTGGGCGAGACGCTCAAGGGCGGTGGCTTCGCTCATGCCATTGGCCTGCCAGTTGGCCAGATGCTTCTCCAGATTGCGATACTGCCGCTGGCCTGGCGTGTGGTCCATCAACGAGAACATGGCGGTCATCGGATGATCGGCCATGACCTCCAGGCGCGAGCGGAGATCATCGGCGGTGGTCTCGCAGCGCCAGTGGATCCTGTGATCGGCCCGCAGCATGCCGTGGTCCCGGGCGTCGTGGAGCCCATCGACCAGTCGCCGCAGATTGTCGGTGTTCCGCGCCGCCGAGGGATTGAAGGAGCCCAGCGTCAGGGAGTTGAGGATGGTGGTCACCCCCACAGACAGGCAGCAGCCATCATGGGTCACCGCCGCCGAGACGGGATTCCAGTCGATATTGGGCCGGGGGAAATAGTGCTTTTCCAGGCTGTCGGTATGCAGGTCCACGACGCCGGGCATCAGGACGTCGCCCTCGAAATCTTCCCCGACGCCCCCGGCGCCAGGGCTCACCTCTGCGACCACGCCGTCACGCACCAGCACCGATCCGATGAAGTCTTCGTCGCCCGTCACCACGCGCGCGTTTCGAAACGCCAGTTCCACGCTCTTCTCCTGGTAAAATTCTAGAAACTCAGTCCCGCTCGGGGTCCTGGAAAATGATCTCGATCTCGGCGGTCGAGCGGGATTCGCCGAATTCCAGCGGGCGGCCCAGGCCGTCCACATTGAGGTACCTTCGGATCATCAGGGGCACATGGCGCGGCACGTGGAGTTGCTCGGCCTCCTGCGGGGTCGGCAGGCGCGCCGAGATCGACGTGCGCCGCCGGGTATAATCGGGCACGCCGCTGTCGCGCAGGGTCTGGGTGATGGTGCCGCGGACCTTGTACATCTCGATGAAGGTCGGGAACCGCTCGAAGCTGAAATGGTGGAGGCCAAGGGCCGTCGGCTCGCCGTCCACGAAACGCTGCCGCTCCATGAAGATCACGGGGGCGCCGACCTTCAGGCCCAGGGCCTCGGCCACGGCGCTGATCGCCGGGCGCACTTCAAGCTTGAGGATCTGGGTGGTGGGTTCGGCCCCGCTGCGCAGGACGGCTTCGGTAAAGCGTGGCCGCTTCTGCAGGCGGGCCGGCCGCGACGGGCGGCGCACGAAGCTGCCGCGTCCCTGAGTCGATTCGACGATGCCCTTTTCCTGCAGGTCGGACAGGGCGCGCCGCACCGTATGGCGGTTGACCATGAACTGACGCGACAGCTCGTGTTCGGTGGGCAGTTTGTCGCCCGGAGTCAGTTCGCGCGATCGTATCTGCCGCTCCAGCGACTGGGCGATCTCTCGCCACAACGGCATTCCACCTGACATTCCATCACCTCGTGATCAGTCTACGTCGGATGTTCTAGACAAGTTTTACTACTGTAAAATAACTTTCATACTTGGCTTGTTGTCGCCAATTCGGCTTTCGAATACCCAATGCATAGGACGAATACAACATTTTACTTACTTGTCGAGGTGAGACATGCCGG
>Ga0208179_1000182_pt1 | contig 46527 bp, 44 predicted proteins | sample Malvired_Geostar_FD_184238 | JGI IMG/M metagenome (GOLD analysis project Ga0208179, IMG submission 184238) | Marine viral communities from the Global Malaspina Expedition - Malaspina viral metaG DeepMed_Geostar (SPAdes) (version 2) | ecosystem: Environmental > Aquatic > Marine > Oceanic | place... | reverse complement strand
CTTCGTCTCGGCGCCGAAGAGTCGGTCAACGACCATGTAGCGGCCGCGAACGCGGTAGTTGACCAGCTCGGCGCCGCCTTGGGCCCCGATGATCCACAACGGGGGCATTTCGCCCTGGGCGATGCCGCTGGGAAACTCGATGAACACCTGGCGCCCGTCGTCGAAGGCGCGGACCGGCCGCCAGGCCGGATTGTCGCCCTCGATGCGGTAGCGGAAATTGAGCGTCTCCAGAGCATCGAGCGGACTGGTGGCCGCAGGCTGCGCCGCCCACGCCTCGGCGTTCTGGCGGCGCAGGGCAATGAGTTCGTCTTGCGGATAGGACCAGGAGACGCTCGCCATATAGGTCCGCTCGGCCGCCCTCAGCTCGAGGTGATAGGTGCGCCGGTCGGTGTTGATGACGAGATTGGTCTGCAGGTCCGCGCGGGTCGGCTTCACCAGAATGTGGATCCTCCGGTTCGCGCCGCTTCCGCTTTCGGTGTCGCCGATGATCCAGCGCACCGTGTCGCCGGCAGCCACGGGACCGGTGCCGACCAGTTGCTCGCCCGCTTGCAAGGCGATGTCGGTGACCTGACCCGGCGCGGTATAGACTTGGTAAAGCGCGCCGTCGGCATAGGGGTAGACCTGCACCGCATTAAAGTAGCCGGACCGGCTGGGCTGGATGCGGGCGGCGCTGTTGGCGGCCTCGACGCGTGCTCGCGGGTCTGCCAGCTCGGGCGGCTGCGGTCGCGCCTCCGGGATTCGCTGCAGCTGGCCCGGAAGCGGCAGGGGCGTCGGTATTTCGACGATCTCAATCGCTTTGGGCGGCTCCGCTTCCAGGACCGCCGGCTGCGGGGTCGCCGCGGCGTCATAGGTAATGTCGGGCGGCGTCCAGGTGTGGGAGCAGGCGGCGACGGATACCGACGCGAGTAAAACGAGAGGGAGTGCGGTCAGTCGCATCAGCCGAGCTCCTTGGACCAGTTGAGGGCGTGGACGTAGACGCCGAGCGGGTTCTTACGCAGGCGCTCCACGTCGCGGGGGGTTTGGATGGTGATGGTTAGAATGGCTGTCCACCGCTCGGTGGCGGCCAGGGCGCCGTCGACATAGCGGCGTTCGACCCAGGCGACGCGGAAGCTGTCGGGCGAGGCCCGGATGACGCTGGAGACCTCGATTGAGACCTGTTCACGCCCGAGCTTGGCGAAGGGGTCGTTGACGCGGGCGTAGTCATTGAGCGCCAGCGCGCCTTGGTCGGTGGTGTAGTCGTAGGCACGCAGCCAGTTCTGGCGCAGCACGATGGGATCGGCCGGGATGGCACGCGTCTGCTCAATGAAGCGGGCCAGATGCCAGGCGATCTGCGGATCGGTCGGCCGATAGCTGGCGTCGGCCGGTGCAACCGCCTGCGCCTGACCGAGGCGATCGACCTGCACCACCCACGGCACCACGGTGCCCGAGGCTGCCTGCCAAACCACGGCGGTCGCAAGGCCGGCCGAGAGAAAGAGCGACCCAAACGCCATGAGGCGCCAGTTGCGGGCCTGGACACGCGCCGAGCCGATCCGGTCATCCCAAGCCTGGGCCGCGCGCTGATACGGCGTTTCGGGTTCGGGCGTTCGGCCATAGCGCGTCGACGATCGTTTGAAGAGCATCACTCAGCCTCTCGGACATTGACGGAAGATCCTGCGCCGCTGCCGTCGCCGGCCCGCACGGCGTGCACGGCGGTTTGGACGCCATGCGCCGCGGACTGCCGCCGCCGCATGGCCTTGGCCCAAGCGGGCTCGCTCGGCGCCGAGCCGGCGTCATTGGCGGGGCTCGCGCCAGAGACCTTGCCGCCCAGGCCTTCGAAGGCGGCGCGTCCGCCGGCCTGATATCGTTGGCCGAGGTCCGCGGCCGCCTTGCGCAGCGGCGACGCCGCAGCCGAGGCGCCCGCCCGTGCGACGCCGGAAAGACCGCCCGCGACGCTGCCGCCCTTGGCGGCGCTGCCCAGCTGGTAGGCGGCCGATGCGCCACCGGCGACGCTTGCCCCGCCCCGCGATGCGGCCAGCGCCGCGCCGCCCGCCATGCGCGCGCCGGCCGCGCCGGCCAGCACTGCGCCGCCGGCGGCCAGCCCTGTTCCGACTGCCGCACCGGCGCCCAGCTGCGGACCGCCAGACACGATGCCGTTGGCGATGGACGGACCGAAGATGCCGAGCCCCAGCAGCGAGAGGGCGGCCAGGACCAGAGCCATGGCGTCCTCGATCGTGGGCTGGGCCTGGAAGCCTTGGGTGAATTCGCCAAACAGGGTGGAGCCGATGCCGACCACGACGGCGAGCACCAGAACCTTGACCCCTGAGCTGATGACCAAGCCGAGGACCCGTTCGGCCATGAAGGCGGTCTTGTTGAACAGACCGAAGGGCACCAGCACGAAGCCGCACAGGGTGGCGAGCTTGAACTCGATCAGGCTGATGAAGAGCTGGATGGCGAGGATGAAGAACGAGAGCAGCACGATCGCCCAGGCCAGCAGCAGCACGGCGATCTGGATGAAGTTCTCGAAGAAGCTGATGTAGCCCATCAGCCCGGAGATGGACTCCAGGATCGGCCGGCCGGCGTCGAGACCGACCTGGGCGACGCGGCCGGGGCGCAGAAACTCCGCCGCGCTCAGGCTCGTGCCCGAGGCCTGTAATCCCAGCCCGGCGAAGCTGTCGAACACGATCCGGGCCAGCGTGTTCCAGTTGCCGATGATGAAGGCGAAGACGCCGACGAAGAGGGTCTTCTTGACCAGACGCGCGAGGATGTCGTCGTCCGCGCCCCAGGCCCAGAACAGCGCCGCGAGCGTGACGTCGATAACGATGAGGGTGGACGCCAGCCACGCCACCTCGCCTTGAAGAAGGCCAAAGCCGCTGTCGATGTAGCGGGTGAAGACTTCCAGGAAGCGGTCGATGACGCCCGTGCCTTCCATCAGCGGGCCTCCCGCGCGCCCAGGAAGCGACGACGGTTCTCGGCCCAAGCTTCCTTGCAGGCCGCGTCATCGAGTGCGGCGGCGCCCAGCTCGTTGCAGCGGAGGAGGTCGGCGCGGAGCGGATCTGTCTTGCCGGAGGGCCCGGGCTGAACGCTCGGTCGCGCGTCGCCAGTGGCCTTTGCGAAGAGCCATAGAAGCAGCGCAACGACCACGACGCCGAGGCCGAGCACGAGAAGGGCTCGGCCCGGCCTCGGCGGCTTCATCCCAATCGCGAACGGGCGGAAGAGGCGCATGATGCGTCAGCGATCGTGGAACATGGTGACGTCGGTCGGCTGATAGCCGGGGCCGGGGGTCAGGAAGCGGCGAAGCTGCTCGCGGCCCTGATCGGCCGCGGCGGCCCGTTGGGCGGCTTCGAGACTTTGGGCGCGGCCTTGGGCGGCGACGGCGGCCGTCAGGTCGGCCAGCTGCTGGGCCTGCAACGCGAGGAGCTGGTTGCCGGCCTGGGCCGCCTGCAGCGCGCCGGTCGCCGACTGGCTGGCGCCCACCAGGGCCGACATCTGGGTGCGGTTGGTCTCGATGTTGCCGACGACGCCGGCCTGCACGCGCATGGCGTCCTGCAGCGCCTTCACCGAGGTTTCCCAGCGCTGGCGGGCCGAGGCGAAAAGCGCCTGGTCGGAGCTGGAGGCGCTGGCCGGCGCGTAGCTCGTCTGAAACGCCCGATCGATCTGCTGGACGTCGTAGGCGATGCCTTGCGCCTCATTCAGAAGCTGCTGGGTGCGGGCCACCGACTGCTGGAGCTGTTGCAGCGAGGAATAGGGCAGGCTGGTCAGGTTACGGGCCTGGTTGATCAGGCTTTGCGCCTCGTTCTGCAGCGAGGTGATCTGATTGGTGACCTGCTGGAGCGAGCGCGCCGCCTGCAACACGTTCTGGGTATAGTTGGTCGGATCCCAGACGGTGATCTGGGCTTGGGCGGGAACGGTCAGCGCCGAGAGGCTCACGGCCGCGACACCGGCGGCCAGGAGGGAGCGAAGGCGGGCATTCATGGCATGGTCTCCTGCTGGGGGTGGATCAGATCTGCGGCCCACGCGACGCCGCGCGCTTCGAGCCAGGCCTTGGCGAAGTCTTTGGAGCCATGCCCGGCCATGAGGCGGGCGATCAGGCTTTGATCGGCCTTGCTGGACGCGGCGGTGAAGGCGAGTGCGACCTCGCCCAGGCCCAGTTCGAACAGGCGATTGCCGCGGCGCGACTGGCAGTAATAGTCGCGCTTGGGCGTGGCGCGGCTGAGGATCTCGATCTGGCGGTCGTTGAGGCCAAAGCGCCGATAGATGGCGGCGATCTGCGGCTCGAGCGCGCGCTCATTGGGCAGAAACAGCCGCGTCGGGCAGCTTTCAATGATGGCTGGCGCGATGACCGAGCCGTCAATGTCGGCGAGCGACTGGGTGGCGAAGACGACGCTCGCATTCTTCTTGCGCAGGGTCTTCAGCCACTCGCGCAACTGGCTGGCGAAGCCCTGGTCGTCGAGGGCCAGCCAGCCTTCGTCCACGATCAGCAGGGTCGGTCGGCCGTCGAGCCGGCGCTCGATGCGGTGGAAGAGATAGGCGAGCACCGGCCCGGCGGCGCCGGTGCCGATCAGCCCTTCGGTCTCGAAGGCCAGCACATCGGCCTCGCCAATCCGCTCAGCTTCATCGTCGAGCAGGCGCCCCCAGGGGCCGCCGACGCAGAAGGGCTTGAGCGCCTGCTTGAGGGGCTGGCTTTGCAGCAGGACCGATAGTCCGGTCAGGGTGCGTTCGGCCTTCGGAGCGGAGGCGAGATTGTTGAGGGCGGACCAGACCAGCTCCTTCACGTCCGGCGTGACGTCCACCTTTTCGCGCGCGAGAACCGCGGCGACCCACTCGGCCGCCCAGGCGCGCTCGTCATCGCCATCGATCTCGGCCAGCGGCTGTAGGGCCACAGGTTCGGCGGCGTCCTCGGCAAGCGATCCGCCCAGGTCATGCCAGTCGCCGCCCATGGCGAGCGCAGCCGCCCGGATCGATCCGCCGAAATCGAAGGCAAAGACCTGGGAGCCGGCATAGCGGCGAAACTGGAGCGCCATCAGCGCCAGCAGCACCGACTTGCCTGAGCCGGTAGGCCCAACCACCAGGGTGTGGCCGACGTCGCCGACATGGAGCGAGAAGCGAAACGGCGTCGACCCTTCCGTCTTGGCGAGAAAGAGTGGCGGCGCATCGAAATGCTCGTCCCGTTCCGGCCCGGCCCAGACCGCCGAAAACGGCATCATGTGCGCCAGATTCAGCGTTGAGATCGGGGGCTGGCGGACATTGGCGTAGACGTGACCGGGCAGGCTGCCGAGCCAGGCTTCGACGGCGTTGACCCGCTCGGCCATGCAGGTGAAGTCGCGGCCCTGAATGACTTTCTCGACCAGTCGAAGCCGTTCCTCGGCGACGCGGGGGTCCTTGTCCCACACCGTCACGGTGGCGGTGACATAGGCCGTGCCGACCAGATCTGATCCCAGCTCCTGGAGCGCCAGATCGGCGTCGGCCGCCTTGTTCGCGGCGTCGGTATCCATCAAGGCCGAGGCCTCGTTGGTCATGATCTCCTTGAGCATGGCCGCGATCGACTTGCGCTTGGCGAACCACTGGCGGCGGATACGGCCGAGCACCTTGGCGGCGTCGGTCTTGTCCAGGCAGATCGCCCGCGTCACCCAGCGATAGTCGAAGGCGAGGCGATTGAGGTCGTCCAGCAGGCCTGGCCAGGTCTGCGAGGGAAAACCCATCACCGTCAGCGTGCGCAGATGAGCCTCTCCCAGGCGCGGCTCCAGCCCCCCGATCAGCGGCTTATCGGCGAGGAAGGCGTCCAGGTGCATCGGCGTTTCAGGCACGCGGACCCGATGCCGGCGCGTGGAGATGGTTGCGTGGAGATAGGTCAGCGTCTCGACATCGGAGAGCCAGGCGGCCTCGGGCATGAAGCCCTCGATCAGATTCAGGACCCGATCGGTGCGATCGATGAAGGCGGCGAGTTGCTCGCGCCCGTCGACTCCTGACTGGTCGCGTCCCTCATAGAGCCAGGCTTCAGCGCGCGCGGCGTCCTCCGCTGGCGGCAACCAGAGCAGCGTGAGGAAATATGAGGACTCAAAATGGGCGCCGGCCTCGTCGAACTGGGCGCGGCGTTCATGGTCGACCAGGTTCGAGACGCCGTCGGGAAAGGCGCCTGGCGGATAGCCGCCCGCCGCATGGCGCTGGGCCTCGACGAAGATGGCCCAGCCCGAGCCGAGCCGGCGCAGCGCGTTGTTGAGCCGCGAGGTGGTGGCGACGAGCTCGGCCAGCGTGGCGCTATCGAGATCGGGCCCGCGGAACCGGGCCGTGCGTTGAAAGCTGCCATCCTTGTTGAGGATCACGCCCTCGCTGACCAATGCCGCCCAAGGCAGGAAGTCGGAGAGGCTTTGCGACTTGCCGCGATATTCAGTGAGGTTCAGCATCGCGCCTGCCTCATGCGCCGAGGTGGGTGGGGTAGCGCAGGTGGCGGCGGACAACCTCGACGAAGGCGGGGTCGCGCTTGGCCGCCCACACTGCGGCCATGTGCCCGACGAACCAGATCAGCAGGCCGGCCAGCCACAAGCGGAGGCCCAGGCCCAAGGCGGCGGCAAGCGTGCCGTTGATGATGGCCAGTGACCGCGGCGCGCCGCCGAGCAGGATCGGCTCGGTGAGGCTGCGCCGGACCGGCGCATAGAAGCCGACAGCGGGTTCGTCCGCGCCGAGCATCAGATCAGCGCTCCGCCGCCGAAGGAGAAGAAGGACAGGAAAAAGGAGCTGGCGGCGAAGGCGATCGAAAGGCCAAAGACGATCTGGATCATCTTGCGGGCGCCGCCCGAGGTGTCGCCGAACGCTAGGGTGAGACCGGTGACGATGATGATCATCACCGCGATGATCTTGGCCACCGGCCCCTGGATCGACTCCAGGATCGACTGGAGTGGGGCTTCCCAAGGCATGTTGGAGCCGGCCGCATAGGCCGGCGCGGTCACGATGGCGAACAAGGCGAAGGTCGCGGCGCCGGTGAGGCGACGGCAAAGAGGGGTCATGGCAGATCTCCTGGCGAGGAAGGCAGCTGAGGGACGAGCCGGTAGTCGCCGTCGGGGCCGAGCCCCTCGACGTGCGTGAGTTCGGCCAGGCGGCGGGCGGCGCCGCGGCCCGACAGAACCGCAATGAGATCGATGGTTTCAGCGATCAGCGCGCGCGGGACGGTGATCACCGCCTCCTGGATCAGTTGCTCGAGCCGACGCAGCGCCCCGAGCGCTGAGCCTGCGTGCAGAGTGCCGACGCCGCCGGGATGGCCGGTGCCCCAGGCCTTGATCAGATCGAGCGCCTCGCCGCCGCGCACTTCGCCGATGGGAATGCGGTCGGGGCGCAGCCGAAGCGCCGAGCGGACCAGATCGGTCAGGCTCGCAGCGCCGTCCTTGGTGCGCAGGGCCACAAGATTGGGCGCGGCGCATTGCAGTTCGCGCGTGTCCTCGATGAGGACGACGCGGTCGCCCGTCTGCGCCACCTCCGCCAACAGTGCATTGACCAGAGTGGTCTTGCCGGTCGAGGTGCCGCCGGCGACCAGGATGTTCTTGCGGGCGTGGACCGCGGCGCGCAGGCTCTGCGCCTGATCGGCGCGCATGATCCCCGCCCCGACATAGTCCGACAGGGTGAAGACGGCGACCGCAGGCTTGCGGATCGCGAAGCTGGGCGCCGCCACCACAGGCGGAAGCAGCCCCTCGAAGCGCTCTCCCGTCTCGGGCAGCTCGGCGGAGACGCGCGGATTGCCGGCATGGACCTCGGCGCCGACGTGGTGGGCGACAAGGCGCACGATGCGCTCGCCATCGGCGGCGCTGAGGCGCGCGCCGGTGTCTTCCAGGCCGCCGGCCAGCCGGTCGATCCAGAGGCGTCCATCGGGATTGAGCATCACCTCTACGATGGCGGGGTCGTCGAGGAAGGCGGCGATGTCGGCGCCGAGCGCGGTGCGCAGCATGCGCGCGCCGCGGGCGAAGCTTTCGGATCGGAAGGCGAGCGTGGTCACTGATGTCGTCCCGTTTCCTCGCGTCTCGCCGAAGGCGAGATCCTCAACGGGTCAATCAAGAAGCGGCGATCTGAGGCGGGTTCAACAGCGACGAGGGCGTAGTAGTGCGCTGGCGTACAACGGCAGGGAAACGGCGGTTTTAGTCCTCGTCGGCTTCGGTCTCGGCGGGAACGTCGCGGAGGATTTCGTCGGCGAAGCTGCGGCCCTTGGCGAGTCGCCGGCCCAAGGTCTCGACAAAGCCTTCGAAGCGCTCGCGGCCCTTGGCTTGCGCGGCGGCCTGGGCGGTGTCGGGCAGTGGCGGAACGGCCGTCAGCCAGAAGCGCACGAACAGGGCGATCGTCTCATTGCTGATCATGACGTGGCGCTCAAGCCGATCGATCTGGCGGGACATGCGATCGAGCCGGCGGGCCAGCGCCGCTTCAAGACGGTCGGCGCCGTCGGGGGAGAGGTGCGAAGCCAGCGCGGCCTGGACCACGTCGCCCTGGGCGACGCGGCGACGCCGCGCATAGTCGGCGAGATCCCGGCTGAGATCGGCCGGGATGCGGAAGGTCTGCTTGATCCTCGGCGGCGCCTTCACAGCACGATCCCGTCGTCGGGATCGAGGGCAGCCTGCCGCGCGAGGCCGCGCATACGCGCCTGCAGCGCCTGCGCCCGCAGGCCATCCTGGTCCGGCTCGTCCTCCAGCACCTCGAACTCGCGCGCCGGCCGGTCCGTCTCGGGCGCGACGGCTTCGTGGGGCGGGATCTCAGGTTCGCGGCGAATGCCGGCGTTCGCCGGGTCCGCGTCGGCCTCCTCGCCGCCCACGGATGCGGCGGCAGCGGGCGACACGATCGGCGCCAAGGGGCTGAGGCGGCTCCAGTCGTCGCCGCGATCCTGACCACGCTGTGGCCCTGGCGCCTTGCGCGGCTTCACCGGCGCGGGCAGCAGACGGGCTTTGAAGCGGCGGTCCTCATAGTATCGGGCCTTCTTGGCGCGGATCGGGAAGAGGCCGGAGACCAGGATGATGGCATCGGTCGGCGGCAGCTGCATGATCTCGCCGGGGGTCAGCAGCGCCCGAGCCGTCTCCTGGCGCGACACCATCAGATGCCCGAGCCAGGGCGACAGCCGATGGCCCGCGTAGTTGCGTGCGTCGCGGATTTCGGTGGCGGTGCCCAGCGCGTCGCTGACCCGCTTGGCGGTGCGCTCGTCGTTGGTCGCGAAGCTGACCCGGACATGGCAATTGTCGAGGATCGCATTGTTCGGGCCGTAGGCCTTTTCGATCTGATTGAGGCTCTGGGCGATCAGGAAGCTGCGGATGCCGTAGCCCGCCATGAAGGCCAGGGCGGACTCGAAGAAGTCGAGGCGGCCGAGCGCCGGGAATTCGTCGAGCATCAGCAGCAGGCGGTGCCGGCGGCCTTTGGCGTCGAGGTCTTCGGTAAGCCGGCGGCCCACCTGATTGAGGATCAGCCGGATGAGCGGTTTGGTGCGCGAGATGTCTGAGGGCGGCACGACCAGATAGAGGCTCGCGGGCCGCCGCTGGTCAACCAGATCGCAAATCCGCCAGTCGCACCGCCGGGTGACCCGCGCGACGACCGGGTCGCGATAGAGCCCCAGGAACGACATCGCGGTCGACAGCACGCCCGATCGCTCGTTCTCGCTCTTGTTCAGCAGCTCGCGCGCGGCCGAGGCGACGACGGGGTGGACGCCGTCGTCGCCAAGATGGGGCGTGGTCATCATCGCGCGCAGGGTGGTCTCAATGGGACGCTTCGGATCGGAGAGGAAGCCGGCGACCCCGGCCAACGTCTTGTCTGCCTCGGCATAGAGGACGTGAAGGATGGCCCCGACCAACAGCGCGTGGCTGGTCTTCTCCCAGTGGTTTCGCTTTTCCAGGGCGCCTTCGGGATCGACGAGGATGTCGGCGATGTTCTGGACGTCGCGCACCTCCGAGGGGCCGCGGCGGACTTCCAGCAGAGGATTGTAGGCGTCGGAATCGGCGTCGGTGGGATCGAAGCGCAGAACGCGGCTGAAGCGGGCGCGCCACCCCGCGGTCAGGCCGAAATTCTCGCCTTTGATGTCGTGAACGATGCAGGCGCCCGGCCAGGTCAGGAGCGTCGGGATGACCAGACCGACACCCTTGCCTGACCGGGTAGGCGCAAAGCACAGCACATGCTCGGGACCATCGTGGCGCAGATAGTCCCGGCGATAGCGCCCCAGGACCACCCCGTCGGGGCCGAGCAGCTTCGCGGCGCGCAGTTCGCGCGCCGTGGCCCACCGCGCCGATCCATAGGTCGTCACGTTCTTGGCTTCGCGCGCGCGCCATACCGACATGCCGATGGCGACGGCGATCGAGGCGAAGCCGCCGGCCGAGGCGATCAGCGCGCCTTCGAAGAAGATCTGCGGCGCATAGGCGTCGAAGAAATACCACCACCAGAAGAAGGCGGGCGGCGCGTAGATCGGATGATCGGCGAACACGAACCACGGGGCGCCCAGCTCGGGCTGATAGGCGAGGCGCCAGGCGGTCCATTGGGTCGCGGCCCAGACCGAGATCAACGCGATAAGGGCGACGATCAGAACCTGGCCCCAGAGAATGCGGGTGGCCGACATCGCGACACTCCTGACAGGGCAGTGCGCCGACCCTGGGAAAGGTCATCGGCGTTGCAAGAGTTCGGCCCATGGTGTCGCGCGGCCGGATAGGTTGGCGTGCAGATCGGCGGGGGGTCAGCCGAGGCCCAGCCCGCGCTTGCGCCCGAGCGACCAGTCTACGGTTCCGCCAGGCTGGACCACGCCTGCGATGTGCCGCCCGAGGTGCTGGTCGAGCGCGGTCTTCCACGGCACGAGCTCGAAGCCGAGGCCATTGTCGAGCATCACGAACCGGCCGGAGGCGAGCGTGACCCGTTGGCGATAGACGCCCGCGACCTGATCGCCGGCGCCGGAGGGCCGATGCGGCAGGCGGGCTTCCTTCGCGAGCCGAGCCGCAGCGTCTGCAAGCTCGCGCCGCCGCAGGGTTGCGATCAGATCCTTCTCGAAGGTCGGGCCCTGCGGCTGCCGCCGGGCCAGCCCCTGGCTCGCGAGCCGATCGATCCGTTGTTCGAGCGCCTCGCGAACTTCGCCGCCGAAGCCGCTCGCCGCCACCGGCCCCGGGTCGCGAGCGGTCAGGTGACGGTCGAGCCAGGTCGCTCCGGAGGCCGTGATCTGCTCTGAGAGCGAGAGGTCGGAGCGGACCGAGAGCGCGAGACGTTGCCGACCATCCGCGCCAGTGAACGGCCGGGCTTCAACGATCGCACCGATCGCCGCGTCGCCGGTCGCCGCGAGGTTCGGGAAACGCACGTGATGCGTCCGGCCGTCGATGCCGTCGATCACGACGTAGGCCGATCCGGTCAGCTCGTCCTGCAGGCCGCGGTCGACCAGGCGTCCCGTCACATTGGGCGCGGAGTCCCCGTGGATGGCGAAGGCGGCGACGCCGCGCGATTGCCCTTGACCTTCGAGCGCCCGGTGCATGGTCTTGATGATGTCGCCGCGCTCCCCAAGCGCGCGCAGCGTCGCCTCGGCGTCGGGCGCCATCGTCCATTGGGCGGGGCCGATGGCCTCCGTGACGCCGAGCCGTTCGAGACGCTGAGCGCGTCCGACCAGGACGTCATGGAGCTGGCGGTCGTCATGCGCCGCGCCGCCCGGTCTCAGGTCGATGACGCCGCCGCCGTCGTCGGTGTAGCCGCGCAGCGTCCGATCGAGGCCGGTCCAGCGCTCCGCATCCACCTCACGGCGCAGCGCCGCGGCGATGTCCCGCTCGCTACGCGGCCCAAGCTCAAGCGACACCAGGCGTTCGGCCTGGGCGCGCAATCCGCGGCCGATATAGTCGCGGCTGATGACCAGGTCCGTCTGATCGTCGGCGCGTCCCCGCACGAGGATGTGGACGTGGGGATTGTCGGTGTTGTGATGGGTCACCGCCACCCAGTCGAGGCGCGTGCCAAGGTCTCGTTCCGCCTGGGCCATCAGATCGCGGGTGAAGCCTTGCAGATCGCTCATCTGGCCGGCGTCCTCGGGCGAGACGATGAAGCGGAAATGATGCCGATCGGCTTCGCACCGATCGGCGAAGGCGCGCCCGTCCACATCTTCGCTCTGGGCGTCGAACAGCCGTCCGGCGGCGCCGTCACGGCTGGTTCCGTCGCGCTGCAGGTAGCTGAGGTGGGTGGCGAGCGGCGCGGCGCGAAACCGGCTGCCGCGATGACGCGCGACGCGAGCCTTGATGAGGACCCGGCGTCCGGGACTGCGCAGCGCCGCCCGCGCGCTGGCGAGGCGGCCGCGCCCGAAGGTCGAACGCCCGCGGCCCGCTCCGGCGAAGCGCGAGCCGGGATGGCCGGCGCGCTGGGCGGCGCGCATCACCTTTCCGACGAAGCTCTTGGCCTTGCCCCCGGGCGCGCCGCCGTCCCTGACCCGTCCCGGCCGGACATGAAGATCGCTGTCGCGCTCGCTCATGCGCCGATCCCGCCCACGATGGCGCTGCTGGCGGCCAAGGGCCTGATCGGCCAGGGGAAATGAACAGAATGTCTGGCAGGGTCCGCACTGGTGCCAGACGAAAATAGCCTGAAATCCCAACCGCATAGCCCATCGCCGCAGGCAGGGCTTTTATCTTGCCCTCTGCTCTGTTTTTGCCTGCCGGATCCGCGGTTTGACGGACCCGCGCCGCCGCCGGTGCGCTGCCGCCGCCGATCGCCGCCGTGAGCCCGCCGGTCGAGGAGGATCATCGCTGGGGATTCCGCTCGAAGGTCCGGGGCACGAACAGGCCGCTTGCTGCCGGTACGGGCGGAGCCAAACGCGTGATCGCCGCATCGTTTGCGTCGTTATCGGCCGCGCGCGCGGCGCCAAGTCCCGTGCGCGGAATGGCGATTTTTGGCGGTGAGGATTGGCGATCATTCGGCGCCGCGCGCGTCAGATCGGGCGCTGTGGCTTCGTCAGTCCGCCGCCGATCGACGGGCGATGCTTGCGACGCCAAATGGGCACTGATCTGCACGAAAAGCGGGGCCTCGAAGGGGGAAGGAGGAGGCGATGGGGGCGCGGCGATCGTGGCGCTTTCGAGCGAAACGCCCAGCGCTGGCGCAAGGCGGGCGAGATAGTTGATCGTCTCGGCGGGCAGCGCGCGGCGCCCCGCCAAATGGCTTTCCCAGCGTCCCGGACCGGCATTGTAGGCGGCGAGAAATCCCGGCGCGCCGTAGCGATCATACATCTGTCGCAGATAGGCGGCGCCGGCGAAGATATTGTCGCGGACATCGAAGGGATCAGGCCCCAGACCGTACTGGCGCCGCAGTTCGGCGTAGGTCCCAGGCATGATCTGCATCAGTCCCATGGCGCCGGCCCGGGAGACGGCGGTGCTATCGCCGGCGCTTTCGACGCGCATGACCGCACGTATCCAATGCTGCGGCACGCCAAAGCGGCGCGAGGCTTCTGCGATGGCGTCTGCCACGGGATCGATGCCCCTCGGCGACGCGGCGGGACGATCCTGGGCGGCGGCTTCATGGGCTGTGGTGCAACCGAACGCTAGGATGAGCGCGGCGAAACCAAGGCGAGCGGGGGCGATGATCCGCATCGTCAGTCGCCCTCCCTTGTCCACACGGGCCGGGCGCGGCCGATGATGCTGGAGGCTGGCAGAGGGCCGAAGTAGCGCCCGTCCAGCGACGCTGGGGCGCCGGGGTTCAGCAGGAAGACCTGGCCGTCCGCCAGCGTTATGCAGCCGCTCCAGACGGGCAGGGAGCGCCCGCGGCGATCGCGTAGCGACGCCTCGCCGACGATCTCTGCGTCGACCGTGATCGTGCGGCCGATGCGGCAAACGCGCTGTCCTGGAAGGGCGGCGACATGCTTGAGCAGCGGCACGCCTGGCGGGAGATAGCCGCCTTCGGAGAGAAAGCCGGCGAGCGGCGCTGGTGGCTCGACAGCGACGAGATCTCCCGCCGCCAGCGGCCGAGGCGGACTGATCGCGTAGAGGCCGATCGGCACGCTGGCGCTGGCGTTCCAGATCAGCCGCGGCGGCGGCTGCGTGACCGCCGTGATCGCAAGAAGCGCGACGGCGGCGGACGCCGCCATCAAGGGTTTCCAGGCGCGGGTCATAGGTCCAGGCTCCGCCGTGCGAGCCACGCCGCATGTCGCCGCGCCGTATAGGGGCGCGGCTCGTCAGCAGCGGCGAGGCGGTTGTGGATGTGTCGCCAATGATCGGGACAGGCGTCGGTCGGCGCCACGCCGAGCGCCTCGACCTGATCGATCGCGACGAGGACGCGCTCGACTTTGCGCCATCCGTTCGCCCGCAGCAGCAGTTCGCCGCCGGGAGTGACGCCGGGTATGGTGGTGTAGGCCTGTCCAGCGCGACAGGCGCGAAGGATGTCGATGCGCGAGACGATCGTGCCATGATCGCCCGAGGCCCAGCGGACGAAGGCGAAGACGCTGCCTGGCGCAAACCACAGGGCGCGACGGCGGCGATCCAGGATCTCCTCTTCGGCCACCTCGCCGAAGCGGATCCAGCGTTCGATCTTGCCTTCCAGATGAAGGAGCTCGACCCGGGTTCTGGCGGCGGCGAGCCCAGTCATGAGGCGTCGCCGTCGTCGGGGAACTCGCGGTCGAGCAGGGCGCGCAGCATGTCGGCCACGGTCTGGCCGTTGCGGAAGGCGATGATCTTGAGCCGGCCGCGCATGGCCGGGGTGACGTCGATCGTCAGGCGCGCGGCGAACGCCTCCTTGGGCCCGATCGCAGCGCGGTCCGGTGCGCGCACCCACGCCTCGGGATCGCTGGGACGCTGGATGAAGGCGGGCTTGCGGCTCCCGGTCATGGCGCCAGCCCATCGAGTTCGGCCGCACAGGCGCTGATCTCGCGCGCCGCCAGCTCGCCGCCGGTGATTTCGGAAGCCAGGCGCCCGGTCCGCGCGGCGTCGGCGAAGGCGACGCGCTGACCGATGCGGCTCGCCAGCACCGGGGGATCCTGATCGATGAGGGCCTCGGCCGTCTCGCGGGCGATCACCGTGCGCGCCGCGCAACGGTTCAGAAGCATCCTGGCGCGTAGCTGCGGGCGGAAGACCCGGGCCTCGTCGAGCAGCCTGAGCATTTCGGCCGAAGCCCAGCCGTCGAAGGGAGAGGGCTGAGCCGGAATGACGATTAGATCGGCGGCGAGCAGCGCCGAGCGGGCGATCCCTGCGACGCGCGGCGGCCCATCGACGACCACATGGTCGACGTCGCGTCCAAGCTCCGGAAGCTCCTTGTGCAGCGTCTCGCGCGCCAGGCCGAGAACGCCGAACAGCCGAGGCAGACCCTCGCGCACGCGTTGTTCAGCCCAGTCCAGGGCCGAGCCTTGCGGGTCCGCGTCGACGACAAGCACCCGCCGGCCGCGAGCGCTCCAGGCGCCGGCTAGGTGCAAGGCGAGGGTCGTTTTGCCGACGCCGCCCTTCTGGTTGAGCAGGGCGACGATCATCGGCGTCCACCCGCTGGCGGCCGCCTGAATGAAGCGGCTTGAGGGCGGATGCCGGGCGTTAGAAAGAATCCGTAGGATTCTAGGTTAGGGAAGTTAAGGGGCAGGCAAGTCGCGGAAACATAGGAGTTATTCCGCCAATTCGGTCCCTGATGGCACGAGGCCGCGGTCCCCGATGGCACGATAGTTCCGGTCCTCGATAGCACGAGACAATTCACAGCTTTTCCCCCGTCGCGGCGACCCGCAGGCGGCGAGGAATGGCAAAGTCCAGGGGATCGGTGGTGGGGACGAAGACCAGCCGGTCGAAGCCATAGGGGCGTTCAAGCGTCAGCTTGTAGCCGGGCAGGGGCTGGCGCCGGACGATGTCGCGCAGGTCGTAGGCGAAATGCTTCAGCGGGCTGAGCGAGCCGGACTTGGCGTGAAGATGGGTGAGGTCGAAGCTCCAGCCGCCGGGTTGGCGCCCGCCGTGTTTGCGCACAATGCGGTACAGCCAGCGCTCGAGCCCGCCGGTGAGATCGAAGTAAGCGCGGTCGATGGTGAGAACGAGCGCATCGTCCAGGACCCCTGAGTAGAACCAGTCGGGCAGGATCAGCTCGATGCCATAGGGCCGGCCCTTGGCGTCGGCGGTTTCCTTCCACTCGTTGATCCAGGAGAAGCGGTGTCGCCGCCGCTCGGTGGGCTGGCGAATGGTGGTGGCGATCGTCGTCGCCTGCAGGCGGTCGAGGCCTGCCTTCAACCGGTCGTAGTCACGAACGGAGGTGCCTCGGCCGACAAAGGTCAGGATTTCATAGGGCGTCGCGGCCATCAGGCGGGAGGTGCGAAGGCCGTGGTCGCGGGCTTCCACCAGCTGGCTCGCCGCCCAGATCAGGACATCCGCGTCCCAGATCGTGGCCATGCCGTGCTCGGGGACGGCCTCGACGCGGATGGCGACAGGCCCCGCCTGAAAATCGATCGGCTTGAGGCGCTTGGATTTGGCCAGGCTGAAGAACGGATAGGCCATCAGGTCCTGCGCGTCGCGCGGCGCAAGGTCGCCCGGCAGCGCCCGGAACAGTTCCAGCTGCTCACGCTCAAGGGAGGGGCGTCGCCGCGCCGACATCGCACCGGATCCCGTACTCAGCCGCGCCGCTCGTCGGCGAAAGCCGGCGGGGCAACGGCGTGGCGCTTTGCGGGCAGGACCACGCTGCCGGTCTCATCGCTGGTCGAGGACTTGGCGCCGCGATCAACCCAGATCTGCAGGTCCTCGACGCGGTAGACCACGCGCCCGCCGATCTTGGAGTAGCGAGGTCCGGTGCCATAGGTCCGGTGCTTCTCGAGGGTGCGCCCCGAAAGGCCCAGAAACCGAGCGGCTTCGGGCGTGCGCAGGTAGCGGGGCGGCAAGGCCGCGGGTGAGGACATATCGGGCCTCCGAAGGCTTGCGGCGGCCCGCGAGGGCGGGCGTCGGTCGGAGGCGAGATTGGCGAAGTGCGAAAGGGTCGAGGCGGGTCGGAAACGAGGGTCCGCGTTTGCGACCCGGCGCAAGCCGGGATCGCCTGTCGATGCTAGGGCTTGAGGAGCTTGCGATAACCGCCGGCGATCATGGCGAGGCCGTCGCGGATCAGGCGGGACGTGCGGCTGCGCAGGTGGTGGTCGTCGAAGGCGACGCCGTCAGGCACCGCGTCGGGACCGAAGATGACTTCGGCGATCTCGCGGCGAGTGGCGCTCGCCTGACGGCCATCGGCGGCCCGCAGCGCCATGGCGAGCCGCTCCCGCCGCGAAGGACTGATGTCCCCCGGAGGCGGGCCGGAGGACTGGCCGAGAAGGATGCGCCACAAGTGCGCCAGTGCTTCAAGGCGGGTCGGCGCGCTGGCGTCGAGCGGAACCAGCGCCATGAGCGGAGCGTCCGCCGGAAGGTCGGCCGGACTTAGAGCTATGCTCGCGCCGGTGGGCAGGCCCAGCTTGGAGTAGGCGCCCTCATCGGCGCGCCGCACCTGGCGCACAGGGAGGTCTGATGTGGTGGTGACGGCCAGTCCGCTCGTGTCACCGACGAGCTGGACAAGGCGAGGATCAAGGCTCGGAAGCCAATAGACTTCGGCATCGCCTGCGGGCAGGCGTGGGTCCACGGCGAAATCGCAAGCCCCAGCGCTGCGCAATCACGTCGGCGGCTTCGGGCGTGTGGCGCACCGCGGACGCATAAGCCCGCCGATAGCCGATGTCGCGCCGCAGGAACTCCCAGGCCAGATCCGCAACCGGGAGCTGCGCCGCCTGATGATAGGCGGCCGGATCACGCCAGTTCGGCTTACTCGACATCACGATCCCCCTGACTGAGACGCGCTGGAGTTGCGCGCGCGGCAGAGGATTCGGGTTTCGGACGGAGATATTGAACCCCGGAGATGCTGAGCAAGTGATCGCGAAAACCGATCACGCCTTTTGCTCATCTCGGGCGTTGATTCTGATTGTCTCGCACATTGGCAGGCGCAGCGCAACGCCTCCCCGGCGACAGCGCCTGGGGCGGTCATTTGCTCTAGACAAGACCTTGATAGCCCTGAGCGCTGATCCAGCGCGCCCGGGCCAGATGGCTGTCGTACAGGGTTCGTGCGCGCTCGGTGTGGTCGATGTCGGGGTCAAGGCCGAAGACGATCCGCACCACTTCGCGCCAGTCAGCGCCCTCGTCAGCCGCGTCCAGCAGGCGCAGATAGGTCTGCACATGACCGCGATCATAGTCGGTCAGCTCGGGAGCGTCTGGCGCTTGGTCCAGGAAAGGGCGATCGTTCATCGCGGCGGGCCTTGTAGCGAAGGCTGGAGCGCAGAGTGAGCGAAACGCGATGGCGCGGCCACAGGGTAAATTCGTCGCCCTGCTGGAAGCCAAGAAATGGGGACTGCTTCCACGCTCGACGCCTCCGCGCATGAGGTCTGTAGAGAATACTCCGTGGTGAAATACTCGACAAGCCCGTGCTGTCTCGTCCATGGAGATACGAGAGGTGCTCGCGCTTAACCTGAGGACTTACCGGCAGGCCCAGGAGCTTTCGCAGGAAGAGCTGGCGCACCGTGCCGACATTGACCGAACCTATATCAGCGCATTGGAGCGATGCGTCTATGCCGCGAGCATCGATGTCGTCGATCGGCTGGCGCGGGTGCTGGGCGTAGACGCCGCAGATCTCTTGCGGCCACCCAGCGCATCACGTGACGCCGGAGCGCCGCCGCCGGCTTGACCGGGCGCCTCACGGCCCGCTGTTTTTCGGCTATCAAGCGAAGCCCCGCCCGGGCTGGCCCGGGCGGGGGTGATCGGCTCAGTCGCCGTTGCGCTTGGAGGCGCGGGACCAGATCAGGCTGAAGGTGTCGCCGTCCTCGTCGTCGAAGAGGTTGGCGTAGATCGGAGCGGTGAAGCTGGGATCGTCCAGCTTGAGGCCCAGATAGTCGCGGCCCTCGTTGGAGGTCTTGCTCCAGGCGGCGCCGATCTCGGCCCGGCCGACATAGACCCGGTGGCTGGGCGCGTTGTCGCCGCTGCGGTTGGTCTCGGGCACGATGCGGACGCCCTTGGCCTGAACGCTCAGGGTGACGATCTCGCCGTTGAACTCGTTGCCGCTCTTCTTGAAGGTGCCGATGGTGGCCATGGTCGTTCTCCTTGGATGGTGTCTCGAGCACCGCGCCCATCGCGGCCTCGATGGCGATCGACGGGCCGCAAGGCGAGCGACGACGCACCCGGCAGGGCCGCAGCGCAGCGGAGGATGTCGGTCGGGAGACTTTCTTGTCCCGCGAGGAGGCCCGAAGGGCCGGGGAAGAAAGTCGGACGAACGACGTTGCGGCTGAGGCGCTCGAGGCGAAGCCGTCCTTCGGCCAGATCAGCCCATCAAGAGACCGCGGACGGGGCGTGCTTTGACAGCCGATCCGACGACAGACCTGGCGAACTTGCCAACCGCCAAGCAAGGCGAAACGTCCGGCGTAGAAGTTCCGGCCAGTCCAGCGTGTAAATCGGCGTATCGGGTCCACGCGCCGAACGCTGCCCGACCCGCCTTCTTACCCCGGGTTTTCGGCCGGTGAAGCGTTGCCCGAGCCGCCAAACATCCCCCGGGAGCGTGAGCGCCCAAGCAGGATCGTCCCACGACACCGTCGCTTTGCCGCCTTTGACGCACGGTCCTGCACCCCAGATCAGGGGTCCGTTGCCCCAACGCCCGGCGCAGAGCGCCTGCACCGCTTCAGCCAGTCTGGCGCTTCGCGCGTCCGGAGCACCCATCAGTGCCGGGACATACGCATCTCACGCGCGGCCATGGGTTCGACCCGCTCGCGAGGCAGGCTCAGGCGGGCCAGCGCGGTAAACCCGATGACGAGTCCGCCGATGATCGCGAACGCTTGCCGCCACCCTTCAGTCGGAATCGCCATGGCCAGGCCGAGCGTGGCATGGTAGCCCGCGATGGCTGCGGGAGCCGCGAACAGGGCCGCGACAGCCAGTCTTACCGGGGTCGACGGCGCCAAGGTGAAGACGAGTTGGCCCGCGACGAGCGTGCTCGCCCCGACCAGAAGACCGACGAAAATGCCGCCGAGGGGACCGGCGCCGGCGTCCGTGGCGATCAGCCCGACCGACACACCGGCGAACAGGGGCAGCGCGAAGGCGGCGAGGTTGAACAGCAGCCAGCACATCACGCCTAGCGCGACGGCCAGTACGACGAGACCGGGAATGATCATGGTGGTGCACTCCGTTGCAAAGAGGAACGGTCGCGCCTCCACCACCACCACCACAGCGCGGATGTCAGTATAGCCGCAAAAGCGGCCTTACGGGAGCGCGGTTTTGCGCCCCCGTACGCTGAAGATGGATCATGCCCACGGATCGTATTCATGAACGATGCTCTCGGGATCGCCATCGAACTCGGATGACGGCATCACGCCGAACCCCGGACCGGCCTTGAAGAGGGTGACGCAGACCATCAGGGTTTTGGCGAGGCTCCAGGCGCTGCGTTGGGCGAGAGAAAGCGACATCGTACCGGCTCCTGTCTGGAGGCGGGGACCATCCCCGCTCGACAGGCGCCCGAAGCGTCCGGAACACGGCCGCGATCACCGCGCCGGCGTCAGCCCAGCGGCCGCAAGCTCTGCTTAGCGGACCCCTTGAGGGTTGATCGCTTCGGCTTGGGCTGGACCACGGATTGCGCCTAGTAGAAGGGAATGGTCACGGTGCTCAGGAGCGTAGGAGAAGATGAACGTAGACGACGCTCGTGCACGTCTTGGAGCGCTTGATCCTGACGATGGTCCGGCGGAACTGCCCAGTACCATTTTGGCCAAGCTCACCTTAGACGACATGGCTGACGGCGCCGAGTTTCAGGTGGGATCGCTGAAAGACGGCGTTGTGCATCTCGACTGGAATGGAACCGTCAGGCGAGAGGGTGCGCGTCTGGTTGGTGAGGCCGATCACACCTGGACCCGCAAATATTGGTACGATGCTATCGGTCTTGAGCAGTATCTCGATCTGGTCCGACGTGCTGTTGAAGTGCGGCACCGCGTCCATGGGGACGTGGCACTGACGCACTATGATGACGACGGGGCCTACGTGGCGCTCCGGTTTCAGATCGATACGGCGGAAACGAACCTCCGCCGCGCCTATGACGAGCTGCGACGAATTGCTGAAGAGGTTGAGGAGGCTGCGCGCCAAGCCGCTGATGAGGTGGGGCTGCGCCTGGCCGAGATCGCCGCCAGGCTCTCGGGGTGGGGCTCACGGAGCCACGATGTTCTAGTTGATGCTGTCGGAACAGCTCAGACCGCGGATGAAAAGGGACGTTCGCTCGAGGAGCTTTGCAGCCAGCTGTTCGCCTCGGTGCCGGGCCTCACCGTCAATGGGCGCGTGCGGTCGCAGACAGAAGAGATCGACATCTCAATTCTGAACGACAGCAGTGATCCGCGGCTACGCCGGGAGGGAGCCGTCATCCTCGCGGAATGTAAAAACTGGACAGGGCGATGCGGGAAAAATGAGTTCGTTCTTTTCAAGGAAAAGCTCGAGAACAGGAGTCGCCGCGCAACCTTGGGGTTCCTGATTTCGTGGAATGGGTTTGCGGATACAATCACGAAGGAAATGCTGCGCGGCAGTCGCGAAGAAATCCTCGTCGTGCCGATGACAGGCAAAGATATTCGAGCGGCGGTACAAAACGGTAGCTTTGCGGACGTCGTGTTCGATTGCTGGGATAGAGCAACGCGGGTTTAGGACGGCGGCGTTCACCCGCCGCCGCCCTTGCGGAAGTCGAACAGCGGAATCCCGATCTTGCGGGCCTTGTCGGCAAGGTTGTCGGAGATGCCTGAGCCGGGGAACACCACGACCCCGATCGGCAGCACCTCGAGAAGCTGATCGTTGCGCTTGAACGGAGCGGCCTTCGCATGACGGGTCCAGTCCGGTTTGAACGCCACCTGCGCGACCTTGCGATTGTCGGCCCAGCAGGCGGCGATGCGCTCGGCGCCCCTGGGCGATCCGCCATGCAGCAACACCATGTCGGAATGTTTGGCCCGGACGCGGTCCAGCGCCGCCCAGATGGCTTCATGGTCGTTGAAGTCCGTTCCGCCGGTGAAGGCGACCTTGGCGCCTTCGGGTAGCATCACCTCGTTCTCGGCGCGTTTGCGCGCGGCGATGAAGTCGCGGCTGTCGATCATCGCCGAGGTCAGGGCCTTGCGGTTGACCATCGATCCCGTGCGGGGCCGCCAGGCTGTGCGAAGGTGGGTTTCGAACTGGTCGGCCGCCTGGTCACGCATGAACTCGAAAGCGTTGCGGCGTTCGATCAGGGTCAGGCCTTCGGCGATGAGGCGCTCTAGGTCGACGGACTTGACCTCCGAGCCGTCCTGTTCACGCTGAGCGCGCTTTTGAGCTTGCTCATTATCGTCGAGCTCACGCTCGATCCGCTCGGCGGCGCGGTGGAAGAGATTGACGGTCGACCAGAGCAGATCGTCGAGGTCGGGCTCCAGGCGGGTGTCCTGAAACGTCGAGGCCAGGGCGTCGAAGATGTCGGCGATGGCGCCGCGGGCGTGGCGTTCCTCCGGCAGGGGACGTGGATCAAGCTCGTCCTGAAAGGGGCGGTGGCCGAAGAGCTGGAGTTCATCGAGCAGGGAGGATGTCGAGGATTGCTCGTGCGGCGGTTCGAAATCGGGATCGGTTGTCATGGTTTTCGCCCTTCCGGCTGGCGACCGCGCCCATCGCGGCCTTCGCAGGCGACGAAGAGCGGGGGCGGACCGGGCCTGCACCGCCGGTCCGAAGGACCGGGCGGCCGCAGCGCAGCGCAGGACGGCGAAGGCGGGCTATTTTGGACTCGCGATGCAAAGGTCCGTCAGGACCGGCGGAAAATAGCCCGGCGCAGCCGTTGTCGGTTCGGCCCGCCTCCGGTCCGATCGCCCTCTCAGAAGGCCGTGGGCGCGGCTCTCCCGCCGATGCGAACAACCCACAGCCCCGCTCGCGTTCCGGCCGGCATGATCTTCGCGGACGACGCTGTTCATCGCGCGCAGAAGCACGCCGCATCCTCCGCGACGAGTTGGCTCCGCACCTGTGCCGCCAGCGCCTCGCGTCCCAGTCGCCGAAGATCGTCGTTGAAGTCGTCGTGGGCCGGTTCGAGCGGCGCCACCTCGATGCCGAGGTCTTCGGCCCGTCTGGCGAGCGCTTCGCGCGCGCGATCGCCCGCGGGATCCTTGTCGCTCGCGATGTAGAGCCGGCGCAGCGTCGGCGGCAGGCGCAGGGCGGCCAAGTGACTGGCCGACAGGGCGGCGACCATCGGCAGGTCGGGGGCGATCTGCCGGAGCGACAACATCGTCTCGATGCCCTCGCCGGCGGCGAGCAGGTCGGTTGCGCGGCCGAAACGCACGGCGTTGCCGAGGAGATGGCCCATGGCGCGCCGCGGCGAGGAGACCGGCGCCTTGTCGTCGCCTGAGGAGGCGAGCCAGGTGCGATGTGCTCCGGTGATGGCGCCGTCGAGATCGGTGACGGCGGCGATCAGCGCCGGCCAGGCGTCGCGTGCGCGGTCGCGTGGGTCGTCCGCATCGCCGCGATACCAGCAGCGAGGATGAAAGCGGAGCGCTCCGCAGTCGCGTAGATCCGTAATGCCGCGTTGGCGCAAATAAGCTTGTGCGATGGTGTCCGCGATCGGTCTGGCCATGGCGAACAGGCGCCGTGCGGCTTCAGGCGAGCCGGTCGGCGCCGGCGGCTCGCGGCGTCCGGTGATGGACGCCTCCGGCCGAGGCAGTCTGAGAAACCGCCGCGCTTCATCCAGAGTGTCGCGCAGCGTGGACAGCCGCTTGCGGGCGGCGATCAGGTCGAGGAGATCGCCATGATCGCCGGTGGCGGCGTCGGTCCATTTGCCCGCCCCGCCCGGGGCGTCGTCAGCGCCTCGCAAGCGGACATAGAGGCTGCGGCCTGGATTGTTGTCGACGTCTCCGACCAACCAGTAGCGCCCTTCGCGCCGACCGTTGGAGAGATAGTGACGGCACACCGCTTCGGCCTCGCGCGCGAGGCGGTGCGCCAGCTCTGCGGCTGGTCCCTGCATTGCAGATGTCCGCTCACGCCGCGACATGGGCGCCGCCGGCCCGAGGTGCGACACGGGCGAGCGGATGACGCGAAAGCAGGGCGGCGAGCACCGATGGGCCGTTCGCGCCGGTCGGGATGAACAGCCGCAGCTTCCAGGCGATAATCTCGGAAATAAGGCCCATCGCCTTGAGGCGCGCGACCATGCCGTCGGTGAAACCGACGAGTTCGAGCCGCTGGGCCCCCATGACCAGCGATCGGCGCACGGTCATCGCATCTGCCAGGTGAAGGGTCTCGCCCCGGACCAGCACGCCGGCGAACGCCTCGGCGGGTCCGACGGCGGTAGGTGTATCGTCGAACGCCTCGGCGACCCAGCCGGGTGAGACCTGGCGTCCGATCACACGCTCGCCGTCGTCGGTCTGGAGCCGATAGACGCGGCAGCCTTCGGTCGGCAGGCGCCGCCAGATCGGCAGCAGCAGGCCGGTGACGATATGGAGCGTCGTCTCGGTGAAGGCCGGCAGGTCCGCGATTTCGGCGTTCCAGGCCTGCGTGAAACGGCCCGCATCAGCGTCTTCCCACGCGGTTGCACAGAGTGCGGACTCCGCCATGGCCGTCCGCTCCATCGGGCGCAGCAAGCGGACGCGGCGCTCCACTTCGCCATCGTCCAGGGTGAGGCTAGGGGCGGGGACTTGCACCGCCGCGCGCTGCGAGCGGGTGTTGATCAGCAGACGGCATCCCGGCTCGCCGGCTCGTTGGAGCGCATCTTCGAGGCTCAGCGGCGTGGTCGGGTTGCGCTCGAGGACGGTGAACACCTGGGTTTCGGCGCCCGAAGCCGGATGGGTGTAGAGTGCGCGCCGCTCGGTGACGCGCAGCGAGTGCGCGGTGATGGTTTCGACGCCGCGGTCATAGACGCCGGCGCTGATCGCCCCTTCGATCTTGGCCCGCAGCAGGCCTTCGAACACTTCGAACAAGGTGTCCTGAAGCGCGATCGTCAGCGCCAGCATCCGATTAAGGAACTGGGTGATGGGCGGCAGATCCTCGCGGATCGTGCCGTCGCGATCGGTGAGCTTCAGGCCGGTGGCGTCTTCGAACCGCTGGAGGGAGCAGCCCGGCACCTTGCCGAGCAGGAGCAGCATATAGAACTGCCGCAGCGCGGCCTTGGCGTAGGGGCTTTCGAGGTTGTCCTCGGCCCGGAACAGACCTTGCCCGCCGGTCTGCCGCTGGCCCTTGGTGATGGCGCCCAGGCTGTCGAGCCGCCGGGCGATGGTCGACAAGAAGCGCTTCTCGGCCTTCACATTGGTCGAAATGGGCCGAAAGACCGGCGGCTGGGCCTGATGCGTGCGGTTGGTGCGCCCCAGACCCTGGATGGCGGTGTCGGCCTTCCATCCCGCCTCCAGCAGATAATGGATGCGCAGCCGCTGGTTCTTCGCGCCAAGATCGGCGTGATAGCTGCGGCCAGTGCCGCCCGCATCGGAGAAGATCAGGATGCGCTTGTCGTCGTCCTGAAAGGCGGCGGTCTCGGCGAGATTGGCGCCCGCGGCGCGCCCTTCCACGGCGAGGCGTCGCTCGCCATCTGCCCCCGTGCGGGCGACCACGCGGCGCGAGCGGCCCGTCACCTCGGCGACCTGTTCGGTCCCGAGCCTCTGGATGATCTGATCGAGCGCGCCCTGGACCGGCGCCAGCGCGGCCAGATGCTCGATCAGCCGGTCGCGGCGCTCGACCGCATCGCGGCATTGCACGGGCTGGCCGTCGCGAAAGGCCGGCCGTGACGAGAGGTTGCCCTCGCCATCTGTGAACGGCTCGAAGAGCTGCGTGGGGAAGGAATGGGCGAGATAGTCCAGGACATATTCGCGCGGCGTGATGTCGACCGCCACATCGCCCCAGTCTTCGGTCGGGATATCGGCGAGGCGGCGCTCCAGCAGCGCTTCGCCGGTGGAGACGATCTGGACGACGCAGGCGTGTCCGGCGGCGAGATCGCGGTCGATGGCGCTGATCAGGGTCGGCGTCTTCATCGCGGTGATCAGGTGATTGAAGAAGCGCTGCTTGGCGCTTTCGAAGGCCGAGCGCGCGGCGGATTTGGCCTGGGCGTTCAGCGTTCGCGATCCGCCTTCGGGGCCAGACCCCGTGATGTTGGCGGCGTCCAGCGCGGCCGACAGGTTGTTGTGGATGATCTCGAAGGCGCCGGCATAGGCGTCATAGATCCGGCGCTGTTCAGCGCTCAGAGCGTGCTCGACGATCTCGTACTCGACGCCGTCATAGGAGAGGGATCGCGCGGTATAGAGGCCGAGCGCCTTCAGGTCGCGCGCGAGCACCTCCATCGCCGCCACGCCGCCGGCCTCGATCGCCTCGACGAATTCGGCGCGGGTGGCGAACGGGAAATCATCACCGCCCCAAAGCCCGAGCCGCTGGGCGTAGGCGAGGTTGTGAACCGTGGTGGCCCCGGTCGCCGAGACGTAGAGGATGCGGGCGTTTGGCAGCGCGTGCTGCAGGCGCAGGCCCGCCTTTCCTTGCTGCGAGGCGGCCTGGTCGCCCCGCTCGCCTTTGCTGCCGGCGGCGTTCTGCATGGCGTGGGATTCGTCGAACACGATGACCCCGTCGAAGTCGGCGCCCAACCAATCGACGATCTGGCGGACCCGCGAAACCTTACCGTCGCGCTCGTCGGACCGTAGCGTGGCGTAGGTGGCGAATAGGATGCCTTCGTCCAGCCGGATCGGAGCGCCCTGGCGAAAGCGCGAGAGGGGCGTGACGAGCAGCCGCTCCTGGCCAAGCGCCGACCAGTCGCGCTGGGCGTCTTCGATGAGCGCGTCGGATTTGGAGACCCACAGCGCGCGGCGGCGGCCCTTCAACCAGTTGTCGAGGATGACGCCGGCGACCTGGCGACCCTTGCCGGCGCCGGTGCCGTCGCCGAGCATGAAGCCGCGGCGGAAGCGCACCGCGCCCTCGGTGTGGTCGGCCGCGGCGCTGACCTGGTCGAAGGTCGCATCCACGCTCCAGGCGCCGGCCAGATGGCCGCCATGGGCCTCGCCGGCATAGATGACCGTTTCGAGCTGGGCGTCCGACAACAGACCAGCCGCGACCAGTCCGTCCGGCAGGAGCGGGACATAGCCTGGCTTGGGCGGGCAGACCGACGCCATTGAGGCCGATTGCACCAGCGGGGTGGGATGCGGCTTGGCGGCCTCGATGGCGATCGATTGCAGGACGTCGGGCTCATAGAGCGCTTCGGTCAGCCGGTCGCCGACAGGCGGGCTCCAGTCGCACACCGTGTAGCCAAGCGGCCGACCGCTGATCTGCGCCGGTGGCGGAGCCGGTCGGCGAGCCGCCGAAGCGGCTCTGTGCAAAGCCGGTTTTGGGCAAAGCCGTCGCGTCGGGTGCACGGGCGTGGCGGTGCCGCGCGGCGGCACGTGGGCGTCCACCCAGGCCAGCAATTGCGCGGCGTTGGCGGCCATGCCGGGCGAGTCGGGGAAGTGGTCGGGATCCTCGGCCGGCGTCCGATCGATGATCGTCAGGCGCGTTTCGGTCGTGGTGCCATGCCGCGCATAGACCGATCCATCGATGGCGGCGGAGAACAGGATGCGGCCGCGCTGCTGGAGACGGCTGAAGGCGTCGCGCCAGGCCGCGTTGTGGGGCGACAGAGCCGCGCCGGTGATGGCGACCAAGCGACCCCCATCGGCCAGGCGCGCCAGAGCCGACGCCATGTGACGCAGGGCGGCATCGGCGACTCGGACCTGGACATGGGCCCCGGCCGAGAAGGGCGGGTTCATCAGGACGACGGTGGGGATCACCGCAGCGTCGAGGTGGTCGTGGATGTGGGCCGCGTCGAGTCGGCTGACAGGGGAAGCCTGAAACAGGTGACCGAGCAGTTCGGCGCGCCCGTCGCCCAGTTCGTTGAGCGCCAGCTCGGCGCCCGCGATCTCGGCGAAGATGGCGAGCAGCCCGGTGCCGGCCGAGGGTTCGAGCACCAGGTCTCCGGCTCCGAGCCCCGCGGCGCGCGCGGCGATCCAGGCGAGCGGGATCGGTGTCGAGAATTGCTGAAGCGCCTGGCTTTCCTGGGACCGCCGCGTCTGGCTGGGCAGGAGCCCGGCGATCTTGCTGATCATGGCCAGCTGAGCGGCTGAGGGTTGCCGCGACAGGGCTGGTCCAAACCGGCGCAGGAACAGAAGCTGCGCGGCCTCGCAGGCCTCATAGGCGTCCTTCCAGTCCCAGAACCCTTGCGCGTCGGAGCCCTGGAACGCCGCCTCCATGGCGGCGCGCAAGGCGCGCGCGTCGACGGGAACGCCCTTAACGAGCAGCGGCAGGAGGGTGTCGGCGGCGCGGCAGAGCGCCAAGGCGCGGTTGGTCGGGCTGGCGGGCGTCTCGCGCGGTGCCGGCGAAGCCAGGGCGGTCAGGGTCATGTTCGATCATCCAGGAGAGCGGGAGGCAGGCGAGCCGACCGGCGCTCTCTCTCGACCGCACCGGCTCGCCCCCTCCCGGCCCCGCTCTCACTCTTGCGAGACGAAGCCTCCGCCTTCGGCGGGCGGGAGATAGGCCTCGAAGGGATTGCCGGGTGCGAGATGGCCGAAGGGCGTGAACACGAAGTCCTCGCCGTCGCGGCCGACGGCGCACAGGACGTAGCGCAGCTCGCGCGTCTCGGCGTCGAGGCATTCCATCAAGGCGAGATCGTCGTTGCGAGCCGCCTGGAGGAGGGTCTGGAAGTTGCGGGAGGCGTGGTGTGGGATGGCCATGGCCGACTCCTGAAGCGCAAAACGGCCCGCCATCGGCGGGCCATGAGGGGGAAAGAGTAGGTGCGGGGCGGCGAGCGCCGCCCCGCGGCCGCTCATTCAGCGGCGACGGCGTGAAAGCCCGGCTCGGCCGCGTCCGGCTCGTCCGCCGCGTCCTCTTCCTCGTCATCGATCAGGAAGGCCGGCAGCGCCTCGGGTTCGGCGGTCTCGTCGGCCTCGACGAACGTCTGGTCGTCAGCCGTTCGCAGCGGCTCAGGCAACCAGCCCGATCCGGCCAGGAGCCGTTCGGCTTCCTTGGCCATGTCGCCCTTCTTGAGATGCTCGATGAGCTGGGCCTCGCGTTCGCCCTTGCCTTCGCGCACGGCTTCCAGGATCCGGGTTTTGGTCACTCGGCCCAGGTAGGTCTCGGCGGTCGGCGTCCAGCCCGCCGCGACCATGTCGAGATCGACGGCGCGGGCGAGCGCATCGGCGTGGGCCATGCGTTCGCCCTGGTTCCAGGACTGGTGGACGGCGTTCACGCTGAGCCCAACGCAGTGGGCGAACAGGGCTTGCCGGCTGTCGGCGTCAAACCCGACCAGGGTCTGCCAAAGCCCGCCCGGCTCCTTGGGAAGCTGCTCGGCCCAGCGCGCGTGACGTTCGGCGATCGCCTTGGCGGAGGCCGTCTCGTTCAGATCCGGGGCCTGATGGCCGAAGGTCGAATGCTTGACCTCCAGCTCCAGGCAGGTGGCGGTGCTGAAACGATAGAAGGCCTTCAGCGCCAGGGCGTGGAGCACGGCGAGATAGGCGGTGTCGGGGTCGCCGCCGACAGCATCGCGCAGCGCCAGCGTCCGGTGCGCGGTCAGTTCGGTCATCAGCCGCTCGGGAAGCGGCTTGATCGCGTCCTCCTCCTCGTCCCCCTCGGTAGACGGCTGGGCGGCGCCGCCCAAGGTGATCACGGCGCGCTGCACCCCGCCTTCGGGATCGGAGGGGGCTGCGCCGCCCCCGTGCTCGCCGTCAACGGGCTCGGGTTCGGCCATGGCCTCGTCTTCGGGACGCACATAGCCGCGTTCGATCTTCAGATCGCCCGAACCATCGAGGCTGACGAAGGCGCCGGCGCGGGCGATGTCGTCGGGACCGAACACCGGCGGACGGTTGTCGAAGGCTTCGAGCGCGGCCTCGATCTCGCCGAGGCGCTGATCGACCTCGTCGGGAAGCTCGTCGACCTCGGCATAGGTCTCTTCGAGAGCTCCATATTCCTGGCGCAGGGCGTCATAGACGGCCTGTTCCTCCTCGCTCAGCGGGCTGGTTGAAGTGAGCCGGCGCAGCCCGTGGGTGTGGCCGTAGGCGAAGCCGACATCGACGCTGACCCATTTCCAGCCCTCGGCGGCGACCGTCTCGGCCGCGGCGGCGAGCTTGTCGGCCACCAGCCGGTCGAGCAGGGCGGGATCCTGGAACCAGCCGCCGTCGTCGGCCTGGAACAGGTCGCGCGAGACGACGCCGCCGGCCGCTTCATAGGCTTCGGGGCCGATGAACTGCGCACGCCTGTCGGCGGCGCGGACCGCCCCTTCGGTGAGCATCCGCCGGATCTGATAGGCTTCCTTGTAGGGATTGCGGGCGAGCGCCTCCCAGACCTGCTCCTGACGGGCGTGATCGTTCGTCACCGTGAACGCCATCAGCTGGTCGAGGGTCAGCTCGTCCTCGGCATAGAGGGCGAGCAGCTTTTCGCAGACGGCGGCGAGCTTCAGGCGCTGCCGCACGAGCGCCGGGGTGACGAAGAAGCGCGCGGCGATCGCCTCCTCCCCCTGGCCCTGGTCGCGCAGGGTCTGGAAGGCGCGGAACTGATCGAGCGGATGCAGCGGCTCGCGCTGACTGTTTTCCGCCAGCGAGTCCTCCTCGGCCGAGATGTCGTCGCCCTCGCGCACCACACAGGGAACCGGAGCGGTGCGGGCCAGGCGCTTTTGCTTCACCAGCCGTTCGAGCGCGCGATAGCGGCGCCCGCCGGCGGGCACCTCGAACATGCCGGTCTCATGGCCGTCGCCGTCGAGCACGGGGCGGACGTTGAGGCTCTGGAGCAGGGTGCGCCGGGCGATGTCCTCGGCCAGATCCTCGACCGAGATGCCAGCCTTGATCCGGCGCACGTTGGACTGGCTCAGCACCAGCTTGTTGAAGGGAATGTCCCGCGACCGGGACAGGACGATCTTCTGGGCAGCTTGGGTCATGGAAGGGTCTCCGTGACGGGCGGCCAAGAGCCTCTCTCTCGACCCTGACCCGTCACGAACCCGTCTCGGCCCTCTGCCTCTCTCGACCGTCCGGCCCCCGAGGCGAGCGCGGCCTCACGCCGCCGCCCGGTCCTCCTCCTCCAATGCGTCCGCGGCGCCGGGCGCGAAGGCGAGCAGATAGTCCGCGGCCTTGGACGCGGCGCTCGCGGCCCGGACGATGGCCCGGTTGTCCTCGCGCAGCACTTCGAGCCAGGAGCCGATGTAGTCGGCATGGCGCACGGTCGGCGTGATGCCGAGGCTGGCGCAGCAGAAGGCCGAGGTCATCTCGGCCACCAGCTCCTCGCGGGCATAGGCCTTGGAGCCGAACCCTCCGCTCAGGTCGCGCGTCAGACGACTGGGGTGACCCGACCAGTGACCGAGTTCGTGCAGGGCCGTCCGGTGCCAGTTGACCGGCTCGAAATAGGCCTCGGGGCGAGGGATCTGGATGTAGTCGGGGCCCGGGGCATAGAAGGCCTTGTCGCCGCCCAGGCGCAGATCGGCGCCGCTGGCCCGCAGCAGGGCCTCGGCCTCGGGAAGGATCAGTCCTTGCGGGACCGGCGGCGGCGGGGCCGAGAGCTCTTCAGGCAGGCCGTCGCACTGGGCGATGTTGAAGACTGTGAAGCGCTTGAGGAACGGGATGGCGGCTGCCTCGTCGCCGGTTTCACGCGCGCGCCGGCGCTCGTCGTCCGGGATGAAGCGATCGGCGTAGACGACGGTGGTCCCGTGTTCGCCCTTGCGCACATTGCCGCCGAAGCCGAGCGCCTGGCGGAAGGTGAGCCAGCCTTGGCTCGCATAGCCGTGCTGGACGACCGCGCCCCACAAGATCAGGACGTTGATCCCCGAATAGCCCCGGCCGGTGGAGGCGTTCCTGGGCATGGCGAGCGGCGCGGCCACGGCGCTGGAGCGCCAGGGCTGGACCCAGGGAAGGCGGCCAGCCTCCAGCTCGCCGATGATCCGGCTGGTGATTTCGTCATAGATGTTGGTCCGATCGGTCCGGGCGCGGCCCTTGGAAGCTGAGCGTGTCATCGCATGTCTCCGCGACGGGCCGGCCGGAGCTCCTCTCTCGACCTTCAAAACCCGTCACGGCGACAGCCGCGGCCCTCTCCCTCTCGCGATCGGCGGAGCCTTTCGCCTTCCGCCAGCCTGGCCGGCGCCGGCGCAAAAGGGGGGCGTTGCGGGGCTCCCCCCCGCAGAAGGGGTCGGCCGAGACTTCAGGCTCGGCCGCAGGGGAAGGCTTTCCCCTCCCGGACCTCACGTGAACCGGCGCGATCTATCGGCTAGCGTCGTCTTCGGGGAATCGACGTCGCAACCCAAGAGGAGCAAGCGAGGGCGTCAGGAGGGGCTATGCGCGGCAACATCACGATCGATCCGCTGGCCCGCGCCACGGCGGTGGCGGACCCGCAGATCCGAGAGGTGCGCAGCCTGAAATCGGGGCAGATCCTGGAGGCGCGTCGCCTCATCGAAAGCGTGCGCTACGACCGTCTCGTGCAGGTGCGCAGCCAGATCAAGGAGGCCATGGACGCCGGCAGCCCCCGCGTCGCCTGCGCGATCTGCGGAACGGCGGTCTATATCGTCTCCAGCCCCGACAAGGCGTTCTTCTTCCGCTATCGGATCGAGGACGGTTCCTGCCCGGCCCAGACCCGCGACGGCCTGAGCGAAGACGACATCCGGATCATGAAGTACAAGGGCGCTCAGGAAAGCGAGGCGCACCGCCTCCTCAAGGCCCTGATCGAACGCTCGCTGCTCGCAGATCCCCGTTTCCAGGACGTTCTGGCAGAGAAGGTCTGGCGCGGTCAGCGCGACCCCACCTCGCTCAGGCGGCCGGATATCCAAGCGGGGCTGGATGGTCTGCGGATCGCATTTGAAGCGCAGCTCACCACGACGTTTCTCGACGTCGTTATCGGACGCAAGACCTTCTACCGCGCCGAAGGCGGACTGCTCGTCTGGGTGCTGCCGCACTTCGATCCGGCCTATCGGCAGCTGACGATCGACGACCTGTTGTTCAATAACAACGCCAATGTCCTCGTCGTCGACCGGGAGAGCGCAGAAGCCTCGGAAGCGGCAGGGCGGTTGATGCTGCGCTGCGCGTTCCGGCGGCCGGTGGTGGAGGCGGGCGGCCTCGGATCGGTCTGGGAGAGCGAGCTGGTCGCCTGGGACGATCTCACGATCGATCTGCAGGGTCAGCGCGTCTTCGCCTTCGATAGCGAAGGCGAGGAGCGCCGGCTCATCGCGGAACGGAACCAGGCGCTCGCCGCCGCACGCGAGGCGGCGGATCAACGACTACGCGACAGCCTGCTCGCCATCGCCACCGGGCGCGCCGCCGACGGCGACTGGAAGGCGCGTTCGGCGGCATGGCAGGCGCTGAAGGCGCAGTATGAAGCGCGCGATCTGATGCTTCCCGGTGAGTACGAGATCGACCAGCGGTTCCGCAATATCGCCTGCGGCGTCGCCAGCGCCCTGGCTGGCCGGCCGGTCGGTTACGGCTTCGACAAGCTGATCCAGGTCGCCCATCACCTGGCCGATAATTTTCCCGAGGCGCTGGTGCCGTTCGGCCATGCCCTGCGGTCGGCCGGCCATCAGGGTGTGCTGAAGGATCAGGATCGGCAGGGCCGTTGGACTCGCAAGGCGGCCGGGCATCGCGATGCGGTGCGGACAGGCGATCCGGCTTACGATATCTCGGAGGAGATGCGGGCGCTCCTGCGCTTCGTATTCCCGAGCTTGTCCGCTGCGCTCACCTGAGCGTCAGTTTCCGCCCTCTGGCGCGCGAAGCGCGCGAAGGAGGTCTCCAATGGGGCGGCCGCGGACCCGGCAGACGGCGATGACGCGATCGTAGACGACGACCCGGCCGCTGCGGCCGCGCCGGGCTTCGCAGGTCACGGGCTGTCCCATGGCCACCTGCTCCAGCAGCGCCTTGGACCGGCGTCCATCCGGCGCGTTAAGTTCGGGGGCGTCGAAGTCCGCCAAGCGCACCTCGATCCAGGTGTCGGGGTCGCCGGAGCGGCCGACGCACAGGCCATCGCCATCGCCGACGTAGCGGACTGTGCCGCTGAACCGCTCGCCAGCTCGCGAGGGGAGGCGGCCTTCACACGGGTCCGCGCGCGCCGGGGTCGCCGTCAGAGACAGGATGAGGGCCCCAAACGCCAGGAACGGCAGGCCGAGAATGCGGCGTCCCACGGTCATCATGGTTCCTCAGGCGGAATTTTCAGGCCATAGTCGGCCTCCAGCATGTCGACGATGCGGACGAGCGCGCGGTGGATGCTCAGCTCGTTGGCGCCGAACTTATAGTGGCCGGTGATCAGCGCTTCAGGTTCGAGGTCATCGACCCGGGCCTTGCGCTTCTCTTCCTGGCCATTGCGGATGTAGGTGACCGGGTAGCGGAACGACCGGCCCTCGCCCTCCCAGACGCCCCAAGCGCTGTAGTTCTGGATGTTGGCATAGTAGCATTCGGAGCCGATGATCGCCTCCATCCGCACCAGGATGGTCGCGGATCGGACCGACCTTGGCGCGGGTGCGCTGGACATAGCGATAGCCCTCGATCGCCTGTTGGACCTCCTCGAGTTGAGACGCGAACCAGTCGTGCTCGGCGCCGGCCTTGCGCTTGTGCTCGGCCACGAAATCGGCCGGGACATCCTCTGGAGCCAAGGCCGCCAAGGCGTTGAAGGCATCGACCTCATCGGAGACGAAGCTGAAGATGTCTTCCCAGGGTTCGTGGAACTCTCGGGCCTCTTTGAGGATCGCGGGCTTGTGCTCAAGCGCCGCTCCGAAGTCGAGGTCTTCGAGTGTGCGGTAGGCCGTGGTTTCCGCATCGATCGTGTAGTTCTGCAGGCGACGGTAGATTACTTACTTGAGGCCTCCGGAAGGTGAAGGCAGAAGCGATTCTTTCGGTCCTGGTGTTCAATATCATCCACGCCGTTAATGCCTTCGGGTCTGAAAAGATGATCGGCAGGAACTGAGCGAATTCTACAGCTCTTCTATTTTTCGCGCGCTGCGACTTGTTCACGAGTTTCTGCACAGCCTGGGGACCTCCCCGCAGAAGGGTTCGGATGAGACGCCAGCCTCGTGCGTAGGGGAAGGCTTTCCCCTCCCAGGCCCGCCTGAACCTAGTTTCGGCCTTCCGGCACGCCGACAGAGCGAAGGAGCTCTCCGATCGGGCGACCGCGCACCCGGCAGACGGCGATCACGCGATCGAAAGCGATGACCCGGCCGCTCCGGCTGCGCTGCGCCTCGCCCGTCACGGCTTGGCCTAACGCGATGTGTTCGAGGAGAGCCTTGGCCCGGCGACCATCGGGAGCCTGGAGTTCGGGCGCGTCCATCACCGGGTCTACGCCACCCGAGACCAAGCCCGCCGGGATCTGTTCCTCCCCCTTACCGTCGAAAGTAGCGAGCGTCCCGGATTGGCTTCGCTCGCGCAGGTTTCTGCCGAAGGCGACCGTGAGCGCATTGGCAAGCCCAGAAGTGCTTGTTCCAAGATGTCACGTCGGCGATCGGTTAGCATCTATACCGGCCGAGAATTGTTGTAGCCTTGGTCTGGCTTGAGCTCGGATTGCGCGACCTGAGAGCACATCAGAGTGCTGCTGCGGATTGTGAGTACGGGCGGGGCGAAGTCTTTTCGAGATCTACCCGCAGGCCCCAATGCCGAGTTCGCTGCTTGTGTCGTTCAGCATAACCGTCGTTCAGACCAATCGATCTGCGCCCGGCGCTGTCGCGGCGGCGGACCACGCTTGTCGCAGCCGGACCTCGGTGCTCACCTGGTCTCGGCAGTGCGGTCGAGCTCGAGCCGGACGACATCGGGATGTTCCATGGGAAGCAGGTGGGTGGCGCTCTTCACCTGGTCCATGGAAATCCTGCCAGCGGCGCACAACTCTGTCTCAGCCGTTACGATCGAGGCGCAGGTCGATCCGTGCTCGGCCCAGAGAATGCGCACCGGAGGCCCCGAAGCGAGGAGGGCGGACCAAGAGTCATGTCCGTGCGAGACGAAGTTGCTCACCTCCCACTCGGGCGAGCAGGCGAGCTCAACGCCGCCCTCCGGTCGCTCGCGGAACGCGTCGGCCACGTAATCCTCAAGCTGCGCGTCGCTTAGCGACTTGAACACTCCTCGCCCCCGGTAGGTCTCGAGCGCCTCTTGCCGAGACGCGAACGTGGTGCGCCGTCGCCGCGCGCCATCCGCCAGCGGCGAGTTGATGGGCCCCTTGCGCGCCTGCTCGGCGGATTCGCGGGACAGGATCACGGGTTCGAAGAGCACCAGAGCCCGGACCCGATCGGGCGCCATGTGGGCGGCCAGCAGGCTTGCCGTTCCTCCCATCGAATGTCCCGCAAGCACGACGGTGCGGGAGTCGACGGCTTCGACGAGTGCGAGCAGATCCTCGGCGATGTCGGTCCAAGTTGAGCGCCCCGCCGCATGCGTCGGAAGCGTGCTGCGGCCGTGTCCGCGCAAATCCACCGCCAGGATCCGGTGGCGGACCGCCAGTGGAGCAAGGATGCTGCGGTACGTGCGGCCGTTGAACCCATTGGCGTGGGAGAAGACGATGTCGACTGGACGGTTCGGGTCGCCGAAATCGAGGGCGCCCATGGCCCCGCCCCGCCTGCGGAGGTCGATCAGTCGCTCGCTCGGTTGTCGAACTTGAGTTGTCACGCTTTTATTCCCGACGTGCCCGCGGGCAGGGCGCCAAGCCCAGTCGCCGCGCCTTTGATGTTCCAGACGCAATCGCCACCTGGCCCGAGAGCCGCAACGCCCGAGGATCCGACCGGCTCGGACTTGCCGTCGGTGAGGAAGTCGATGGCGGCCTCGTCCGAGGGCGGGACCTTGGCCAGGAACCGCTGCCCTGCGGGACCGCGGCCGACGACGACCCCAAACTTTGGCCGCCCGTCGCGTTCGTAGAGGACGGTGTAGGTCTCGATCGTCCCTGGACCGATGTAGGTCTCGTCGAGCTCAGGGACCGGCTCCCGGGCGGCGTCGGCCTCGGACTGGAAGTCGAAGTCGGAGCGCACGACGTCAAGGGGGAAGGGCTCGCGGGAGAGGACGATCGTGTGGTTGTTGGTGGCGTAGCCGCCATTGGCGAACAGCAGCCCCTTGCGGCCGCTTTCGCGAAGTTTCAGCACCATTCCGACCACCGCGTGGCTCATGTAGTTGCCGACCGGGCCGCCGCCGAAGGTCAGGCCGCCGAACACCGTGGCCGGCTTCTCCACCGCCCAGCCGATCACCCGCCGGGCCATTTTTGGCACGCAAGGAAAGCAGCTGTAGAGTTCGACGAAGTCGAGGTCTGACGCCGAGACGCCGTTCAGCGCCATGGCCCGGTTCAGCGAGACGGCCATGCTGACCGAACGGTCGTAGCGGTCGCGCCTCAGGTAGTCGCCGGGCTCATGGGCGGCCGCGCCGGCGCCGACGAAGACCAGCCGGTCCTCGGGTATGCCCGCCTCGCGGGCGGCGGCCAGGCTGGTGACGATGAAGCCGGCCCCCTGGTTCACCGAGGAATTAGCCACCATCAGCTTGTTGTACGGGAAGGCGATCGGCCGGTTGTCCGCCGAGGGGGTGACGATGGCCTCCGGGGGCGTCAGCTTGCGGATCCAGGCGCCGGGGTTCTCGGCGGCGACCTGGGAGAAGCGCGACCAGATCTCGCCGCTCTCCGCCTGGGCTTCCGCGAAGGTCTGACCGTAAGCGGCGCGGCCGGCGTTCTCGTAGAGCGGGTAGACGTCGACAGGCGCGGTCAGGCCGTAGCGTTGGCGGAAGGAGGGCGGGCCGGCGCGGCCGGTGGCCCGGCGCAGCGGGTTGTGGGCGGAGGGATCATCGCCCGCCTTGAGGGCCGCGAGCTGGGCGGCCGTGCGCAGGGCCTCGCCGCCGGCTATGGCGGCCACCTGGATCTCGCCCCCGGCGATCCGCCGGGCGGCTTCGTTGAGCATCAGGATCGGCGTGTCGCCGCCGGGGTAGGTGCTCTTGTAGCAGAGCTTGGGGGTGACCCCGAGCCTGGCCGCGAGCGGGCCCGAGAGGTCGCCCAGCTCGCGGAAGGAGAGCTGGTCGACGACGGCGAGCGAGTCCAGCCGGGAGATCCACCCTGTCCCGGCGTCGCGATCGGCCTCGCGCAGGGCGGCCTCCATCAGGCCGATGGGGTCCAAACCCTCGCGCGGGTCCTTGGGCCGGTCGTTGACCTGGCCCACCCCCACGATCACCGGGGTGCGCGCGGCGTCGTCACTCATCTTTCGTCCCTCAACTCGAAAACTGCGGCCTCAGCGGCCCTGCCAGACGGGCGCGCGCTTTTCGGCGAAGGCGCGGGGCCCCTCGCGTCCGTCCTCGGAGCGCAGCAGGGCGCCGATCTCGGCGCGCGTCTGCGTCCAGGCGGCGTCCTCGGAGGCGATCCTGCCGTGCTGGACGCCCAGCGCGATCCGCTTGGAGGCCTGCACCGCCAGAGGCGCATTGGCGGTGATCCGAGCCGCCAGCTTCAGCGCCGCATCGAGCACCTGCGCCTGCGGCACGACGGCGTTGACTAGCCCTAGCTCCAGCGCCCGCTGGGCCGAGATCGGCTCGCCGGTCAGCATCATCTCCATAGCGATCTTGCGCGGCAGCTGCTGGGCCAGGCGGAAGGCGCCGCCCGCAGCCGCCAGGATGCCGCGCTTGACCTCCGGCAGCCCGAAGCTGGCCGTCTCGGAGGCCACGGCCAGGTCGCTGGCCAAGGTCAGCTCGGTGCCGCCGCCCAGCGCCGTCCCGTTCACCGCCGCGATGGTCGGCTTGGAGATATGGTGCTCGACGTAGCCGGCGAACCCCCAGGCCTGCTCGCGCTCGCCGACGGCGAAGGGCTCGCGGTTGGCCAGGGCCTTGAGGTCGGCGCCGGCGCAGAACGACTGGTCGCCCGCGCCGGTGATGATCACCGCCCAGACGTCCGGGTTGCGGTCGGCCTCCTCCAGCGCCTCGCCGACGCCGACGGTGACCGCGCGGTTCACGGCGTTGCGCGCCTCCGGCCGGTTGAGGGTGACGATCATCACCCGCTCCCGCCGCTCGACGAGGACGGCCTCGCTCATGCGCTCACCGCCTCGCCGGCGCCCGTTTCAGCGCAGGCCTTGGCGGCCGCGTAGTCGGCCTTGCCGTTGCTGGCGCGCAGCGAGCGGCTGGCGACGAACACCCGTTTGGGAGTCTTGTAGCCGGCCAGCGTCTTGCGCACGTGCGCCTTCAGTCCGGCCTCGTCGAGCGTCTGCCCGGGCGCCAGCTCGACGACGGCGGTGACGGCCTGGCCCCACTTCTCGTCCGGCAGACCGACGACCAGGGCGTCCTCGATGCTGGGATGGGTCTTAAGGGCTTCCTCGACCTCCTCGGGGAAGACCTTCTCGCCGGCGGTGTTGATGCAGGCGTTGCCGCGGCCCAGCAGGGTCAGAGTGCCGTCGGCCTCGACGATGCACCAGTCGCCGGGGATGGAGTATCGGACCCCGTCGATCACGCGGAAGGTGCGGGCGGTCTTCTCGTCGTCCTTGTAGTAGCCGATGGGGTTCGGCGGGCCGAGGGCCACCAGGCCGCGCACCCCCGAGCCCGGCTCGACCGGCTGGTCGTTCTCGTCGAACACCCGGCAGCGCTCGCCGATCATGAACTTGGCGGTCTTCACCTCGCCCATCTTGGTCATGATCGAACTGCCCATGCCCAGCGCCTCGGAGGAGGAGAAGGCGTCGCTGAGCATGGCCTGGGGCATGTGCTCGAGGAGGCCGCGCTTGACCTCCAGGCTCCACATCACGCCGGACGAGACGACCATGGCGACCGAGGAGACGTCCCAGCGGCCGGGATTGGCGTTCAGCGCGTTAAGGATCGGCCGGGCGAAGCTGTCGCCGACGATGGTCAGCGACTGCGGCTTGTGGCGTTCGATGGCGTCCAGCATCTCGACGGGATCGAACGTCTCTCCCGCTAATGTTACCAGAGAACCGCCCGCAAGGTGCGTTCCGATCGCCGTGAGCAGCCCCGTCCCGTGCATCAACGGGGGCGCAATCAGCGCCCGGCCTCCGGGGCCGATCTTACGGGTGTGCTCACGGAGCGCCTCCAGGGTCTCGGGCACCGGCCCAAGCTTACGCGCCGAACTGAGCGTCACCTCCCGGAGGTCGTGGTGGGGCCACATCACGCCTTTGGGCATGCCTGTGGTGCCGCCGGTGTAGATGAAGAGCAGATCCTGTCCCGAGCGTTCAAGCTGCAGCGCGGAACCGTCACCGTTGTCCGCGAGGGCGTGGAACGGCTCAGCGAACGGCGCGGTTCCCCCCCCCTCCGACACTTCGACCCAGGTCTTGACCTTGGGCAGCCGGTCCCGGACCTGCGTGACGGCGTCGCGGAACTCGGAGGCGTAGACCACCGTCTGTGCGTCGGAGTTGTCGAAAATGTACCAGACCTCGTCCGGCGTGTAGCGGTAGTTGACGTTGACGTGGGTCAGTCGCGCTTTGAAAGCCGCTGAGAGCGTAATCATGTATTCTGGACGGTTACGCATGTACACGGCGACCTTGTCGCCGGGCGCCGCCCCGCGGGCGATCAGGGCGCGCGCGAGGTTGTTGGAGAGCCGGCTCGCCTCGTGCCAGGGAACCGTCCGCTCGCCATGAATGAAGGCGGGTGCGTCCGGTGGCAGCACCGGTTCGATGGCGTCGAGGATGTCTCCGAAATTCCAACCCACGCGTCTCTCTCCCTAGCCTTCTTCGTTCTTCGGGGCTGAGCGCCCTCTAGCTGGTGCGAACCTCGCGGAACGGGATGTCCCGGTCCACCTCCGGCTCCTTGGGCAGGCCCAGGACCCGCTCGCCGATGATGTTGCGTTGGATCTGGTCGGTGCCGCCGCCGATCGAGGTGAAGTAGGCGTTCAGCGTCAGGAAGTTGGCGTCCTCCGCCCGGGGATGGTCCGGGCCCTCGAGCACGCTGCCGGCGCCCAGGATCAGGGTCCGGACGCGCGCCTCCTCGTGCAGGATGCGGCTCATCGCGAGCTTGCCGAGGCTCATCAGCGCGGAGGCCGTGCCCTGCTTGAGGTCGGCCTTGGCCCGGGCGGTGTTGAGGGCGTTGAGCTTCTTCAGGGCGATGACCCTGGCGATTTCCTGGCGGATCAGCGGGTCGGAGAGCACGCCGGCCTCGCGGGCCAGGGCGATCAGCGGCTCGCCGGGGCCCTCCGAGACGCCGCTGCGCGGACCTCTGGCGCCTTCACCCATCGCGGAACGCTCGTAGGCGAGCGCGGTCTGCAGCACGCCCCAGCCCTGGCCGAGCTCGCCCAGCAGGTTCTCGGCCGGGCAGACGGCGTCGGTGAAGAACACCTCGTTGAACTGGCTCTCGCCGGTGATCTGCCTCAGCGGGTGGACCTCGACGCCGGGCTGCTCCATCGGCAGAAAGAAGAAGCTGATGCCGCGGTGCTTGGGCACGTCCCAGTCGGTGCGGGCGATCAGCATGCCGTAGTCGGCGGCGGCGGCGTAGCTGGTCCAGACCTTCTGGCCATTGACCACGAAGTGGTCGCCCTGGCGGTCGGCGCGGGTGCGGACGCCGGCCAGGTCCGAGCCGGCGCCGGGCTCGGAGTAGAGCAGGCACATGCCGACGTCGCCGCGCAGCAGCGGGACGATCAGCTTCTCCTTGAGCGCCTGCGTGCCCCCCGCGAGCAGGGTGTTGGCCCACAGGTTGGTGCGGTCCTGGCCGGTGCCGGGCGCGCCGACGGCGGCGAACTCGCGCTCGACGACGCGGGCCTGGGCGTCGCTCAGGCCCCGGCCCATCCATTCGGTCGGCCAGCGGGGGACGGCCCAGCGAGCCTCGATCACCTTGGCGACCCAGGCCTTGCGCTCGGCCTCGCTCTGCAGCGGGCCGGTCCAGTTGGCGGCCAGCCAGGCGCGGACCTCCTCACGCAGGCTGTCGTCGGTGACCGGTAGGGCGGCGTCGTTAGCCATGGGCGGCCTCCAGTTCGGCGACGTAGCGCTCGCGGTGAAAGGCCGGGGCGCCGAACAGCTGGGCGTCGGCCCGGGCCCGGCGCAGGTAGAGGTGGGCCGGGTGGTTCCAGGTGAAGGCGATGCCGCCGTGCATCTGGATGGCGTCGGCGCAGATCTTCACGAACGCATCGGCGCAGGCGAAGGCGGCGAGCTCCACCGCGGACTTGGCGTCCGGCGCGCCGGCGGCGAGCTGGGCGGCGGCGTGGCGGGCGGCGGACGTGGCGCTCTCGGACTCCACGAGGAGGTCGGCGGCCATGTGCTTGATGGCCTGGTAGCTGCCGATCGACCGTCCGAACTGGATGCGGTTTTTGGCGTAGTCGACGGTGAACTCCAGCACCCGTCGGCCACCGCCGGCCTGTTCACCGGCCAGCGCGACGCGGGCGAGGCCCAGCGCCTCCTCGACGGCGTTCCAGCCGGCATGCTGCTTCCCGACGAGCCTGGCCGGTGCGGCTTCGAAGCTGATCTGCGCCAGCCGCAGCGTGTGGTCGAACACGGGCAGGGGCTTCACCGCCACGCCGCCGGCCGTCGGATCGACCTCGAACACCGAGATCCCGTCAGCCTCCACTGCGGCGACCAGCAGCACGTCGGCGATTTGGCCGTGGGTGACGAAGCTCGCTTGACCCTCCAGACCCCAGGCCTCGCCGTCGGCGCGCGCCCGCACAGCGACGCCGTCCGGCGTCCAGGTTCCGGCGGAGCCGGTCAAGGCGGCGGTAGCGATGCGTGAGCCGTCAGCGATCCCGGGCAGCAGGCGCGCATTGGCCTCCGCATCCCCAAGCGCCTGAAGCAAGCCCGCCGCCAGCACGCCGCTGGTGAGCAGAGGGGAGCAGAGGAGGGCGGCGCCGACCGCTTCCATCACCAGCTCGAGTTCCAGGGGGCCTGCGCCCGCGCCGCCGTACTCCGGGTCGACGAGCAGGCCGACGGCGCCGATCTCCGCCAGCGCCTTCCAGACGTCGGGATCGTAGCCGGCGTCGGTCTCCATGACGCGGCGCACGTCGGCTTCCGTACTGCGCTCGGCCAGCAGGCGCAGCATGGAGCCCTGGAACGCCAGGCGCTCTTCGATCGGGAGGCTGACCATGGTTGCTCCGACGTGACCTCGTTCGAGTTTCGGACGGTGATCGTCAGAAAGACCTACACTTTGTCACCACGCAAGGCTAAAAGTGAGGAATGACCGATGTCGCCACTTCGATCGCTGCGCGAGGTCGCCCGCGCGATCCGTCGATCGAATCGCGTGTGTTCGATGCGGCCATGGCTCAGTATGCAGAGGCGGGCTGGTCGGGGTTCAACTTCGAATCAGTTGCGCGCAAAGCCTGCGTGGGGAAGGCGTCGCTCTACAGGCGCTGGCCGACGCGCGGTGAACTTCTGAGGCATACGCTGCAAGCGCGGTGGCTGACCGTCTCCAGCATCGACACCGGAAATATCCGTGGGGACTTGGAAGAGCTGGCCCGAATGATCGCCCGCACGCTCACCGGCCCGTACAGCGAGGCCCATGCGCGAATTAGCTTAGACTCCGCGCGACACCCGGAGATGCTGGATTTTCTGCGTCCCTATTCGGACGACACAATCCGACACGGCCGCGCCATTGTGCGGCGTGCCATTGCGCGTGGGGAGATCACGCCAGCAACAAATCCCGGCCTGATGATGGACATGGTCGTGGGGGCGGTGACCAACCACATCCGGACGACGCCTGCACGGCTCCGCGGAGTGATGATGGCCAAGATGCAGGATTTCGTATCCGAGCTTGTGGAGGCGGTTCTTCACGGTGTCCGAGCCACAGATATGACAGAGAATGACAAAAAGGACCGGGGGGTGAGTGCGTGAGCCAAGTCAGGGCGCCCATCGTGGCGGAGGTGGACGCGGTGGTCGTCGGGGCCGGGTTCGGCGGCCTCTACATGGTCCACCGCCTGCGCGAACTGGGGCTGAGCATCCAGGGCTTCGATGCGGCCGGCGGCGTCGGCGGCACCTGGTACTGGAACCGTTACCCGGGCGCGCGCTGCGACATTCCGAGCCTGTTCTACTCCTACACCTGGTCGGCCGAGGTGCAGCAGGAGTGGCGCTGGAGCGAGAAGTACGCCGCCCAGCCCGAGATCCTGGCCTACGCCGAATTCGTCGCCGAGAAGTACGACCTGAAGCGCGCCTTCGCCTTCGAGACCAAGGTGAAGTCGGCGGTCTGGGACGAGGCGACCGGCCGCTGGACGGTCACCACCGACCGGGGTGACCGCGTGAGGGCCCGGTTCTGCATCATGGCGACGGGCTGCCTCTCCGTGCCCCGTGCGCCCGACCTGCCCGGCCAGGGCACCTTCCAGGGCAGCACCTTCCACACCGGCAAGTGGCCGCACGAGCCCGTCAGCTTCGCGGGGCAGACGGTGGCGGTGATCGGCACCGGCTCGTCAGCCATCCAGTCGATCACCGAGATCGCCAAGGACGCCGGTCATGTCTACGTCCTCCAACGTACGCCCAACTTCAGCGTGCCGGCCCGCAACGGACCGCTGCGGGACAAGGAATACGCCGCCTTCTGGGAGCAGTACCCGGCGTATCGGCAGATGGTGCTGGAGGGCACGGCCGGGATCGCCGGCGGCAGCCCGTTCCGCAGCCTCACCGCCGAGCAGCAGCGGGCCAGGTTCGAGGAGCTATGGAACATCGGCGGGGCCGGCTACCTGGGCGCTCTGGCGGACCTGTTGACCAACCCCATCGCCAACGACGCGGCGGCCAACTTCGTGCGCGAGAAGATCCGCGAGACCGTGAAGGACCCAGAGGTCGCCGAGGCGCTGCTGCCCGACGACCACCCCATCGGCGCCAAGCGGATCTGCGTCGACACCGGCTACTACGAGGTCTTCAACCAGGACAACGTCACCCTGGTGAACCTCAGGAAGGCGCCAATCGAGGCGATTACGCCAGCTGGCGTGCGGACCACGGCGCAGGAGTACTCGGTCGACGCCATCGTCTATGCCACCGGCTTCGATGCCATGACCGGCGCGCTGCTGAACATCGACATCCGGGGCCGGGGCGGGTTCAGCCTGGCCGAAGCCTGGGGCGACGGGCCGAAGACCTACCTCGGCCTCCAGGTGGCAGGCTTCCCCAACTTCTTCACCGTCGCCGGTCCGGGCAGCCCCTCGGTGCTGTCCAACATGATTAGCAGCTGTGAGCAGCACGTGGACTGGATCAGCGACTGTCTGGCCTGGCTGGACGCGAACGGCGTGGAGGTCATCGAGGCCGACCCGCAGGCCCAGGAGGACTGGGTGCGCAAGGTCAACGAGGCCGCCGACAAGACCCTCTTCCCGAAGGCTAACAGCTGGTACATCGGCGCCAACATCCCCGGAAAGCCGCGGGTCTTCATGCCCTACGTCGGCGGCCACTACCGGCAGATCTGCAACCAGGTGGCGGCCGAGGGTTACCGCGGCTTCCGTCACTCAGCGTCGACGGTCGGCGCCACACAAGCCAAGGCGCGGGCATGACCGCAGTCGCCCCTGCGGCCAGCCAAGCCGATGTTCGTCGGCCGAGACAAACTCCAACCTTGCAGACAGGAACCCCATAATGCCCCTGCACAGCCGCATCTGCGATATATTGAACATCGAGTATCCGATCGTGCTGGCTGGGATGGGCGGCGCCAGCGTTCGGCGCCTTGCGGCTGCGGTTTCGAATGCAGGCGGGGCTAGGGGTGCTGGGCGCAGCGGCCTGTTCGCGCGAGGAGCTGCGCGAGTGGATCCGGGAAGTGAAATCCCTGACGGACAAGCCATTCGAGGTTGACACGCTTCTGCCGGCCTCAATCCGGCGCGATCCGACGGACGCGGCCGGGACTGGAAAGCCCTCACGTTCGGAGTTGATCGGCGAGTACCAGGCCTTCGCCGACGAGTTCATGCGTCAGGAGGGGCTGACGAAGGTCCTCCGGCCTCGCCGCGGATCCAACGCAGACGCCCAAGGCGGCCCGATGTTCTTCTCGAAGGATTTCTTTGAGGAGCAGATGGAGGTGGTTGTCGAGGAGAAGGTGCCGGTCTACGCTGCCGGGCTCGGCAACGCCGGTCCCTGGATGGAGCGGATGCGTGAGAACGGAACCAAGGTGATGTCGGTCATCGGTTCGGTCAAGCACGCCCTTCAGGTGGCGGCCGCGGGTGTCGACGTCGTGGTCGCGCAGGGACATGACGGCGGCGGCCACAACTCGCCGATGGAACAACGGCGCTGATCCCTCAGGTCGTCGACGCCATGGGCGGCCGTGTTCCGGTCCTGGGCGCGGGCGGCATCGCTGACGGGCGGGGCGTTGCGGCCGCCATAATGCTGGTCCTGGGCGCGGGCGGCATCGCTGACGGGCGGGGCGTTGCGGCCGCCATAATGCTGGGCGCCGAGGGCGCTTGGGTCGGGACCGCGTTCATGGCCACGGATGAGGCCGGCATCCAGCAGTTCCAGAAGGAGGTTCTGGTGGAGTCCGGGGACGCGGACACGGTTGGCGCCTATGTGCTCGAACTGGGGGTTGCGGTCGGGATGGCTCGCGCCTTCAGCGGCCTTGCGGTTGGCCTGGCGCGAGAAGCCGAGCTGGGTCAGCAGCTTGCGCACGCTGTTGGGGCTGATCGCATGGCCCATGTCGGCAAGCGCCGAGGCCAGCTTGTCCAGGCTCTTCGACACCCACAGCAGCAGGCGCTCCGGATCGCCCCGCGTCGCCGGCTCGACAAGACGCATCAGATCGGCCAGCAGCGTCGGATCGCGCTCGCTCAACGGCTTCGGGCCGCCCCCCTCCCGGCGCACCCGGCCGCGCGGCGGAGGCTCGGCATCGAGGTCTCTGACCCCGCGCCCGATCGTCGAGCGCGCCAGCCCCGTGATCGCCGAGACCGCGGCCAACCC
>Ga0208179_1000180_pt1 | contig 46818 bp, 38 predicted proteins | sample Malvired_Geostar_FD_184238 | JGI IMG/M metagenome (GOLD analysis project Ga0208179, IMG submission 184238) | Marine viral communities from the Global Malaspina Expedition - Malaspina viral metaG DeepMed_Geostar (SPAdes) (version 2) | ecosystem: Environmental > Aquatic > Marine > Oceanic | place... | reverse complement strand
GGTCCGGTCGGCCCGCCCGCAAGGAAACGGAGCGAGCCGGCTTGGCGACACGGGTGGTCGATCCCGACGAAGATCTGGTGAGCCGCGTGGGTCAGGGCGACCCCGCGGCGATCCAGGCCATGGTCGCGCGCAAGCTGCCGCGCATGCTGGCGCTGGCGCAGCGCATGCTGAACGACCCGTCCGAGGCCGAGGATGTGGCGCAGGAAACGATGCTGAAGGCGTGGCGCCAGGCGCCGCGCTGGAAGCCGGGCAAGGCGCGGTTCGACACCTGGCTGCACCGGGTGGCGCTGAATCTCTGCTACGACCAGCTGCGCCGGCGGCGGGAGGTGCTGACGGATGCTGTCCCGGACCGGGCCGATCCCGGGCCCTGGCCGGATCAGGGATTGCAGGCGGCGGAGCTGGGCGCGCGTGTGGACGCGGCGCTGGCGGCCCTGCCGGAGCGACAGCGCGAGGCCATCGTGCTGTGCCACTATCAGGAGCTGGGCAATATCGACGCCGCGGCCCTGATGGACATCAGCGTCGAGGCGCTGGAGAGTCTGCTGTCTCGTGGCCGGCGCACCCTGCGGGCGACGCTGGCCGAGACGGCGCGAAGTGAAGGTGTGCTGAAATGAACGCGCAACGATTCCAGGATCTGGCGGAGGCCTACGGGGCCGATCCGCGCCGCTGGCCCGAGGGCGAGCGGGCGGCCGCGGGCGCCTTCATGGACGCCGACCGGCACGGGGCGGAGCGGCTGCTGTTTGAGGCGCGCCAGATTGACCTCGCTCTCGACGCCGCGCCCCGTCCCGTGGTCAGCCACGCCCTGCGCGAGCAGGTGATCGCCCTGGCGGCGACCGCCGGGCTGAAGCCGCGTGCGCGGTTCGCCTTCCGCGGTCTGGCCTGGGCTTCGGGCGCCGGATGGGCCGCCGCCTGTGCGGCGGGCGTTCTGGTCGGCCTGAACCTGTCCCAGCCCGCCGTCGCGCGGGCCGAGGCGGACGCCGTGCTTTATCAATCCCAGCTGCTGGCGCTGGATGACACCGAGGTGCTGGGATGAGCAATCGCGCCCTGATGATCGCCCTGGCGGTTTCGCTGGCCCTGAACCTGTTCGCCGTGGCGGCGGGGGTGACGGCCTGGGTGACCCGCGAGGCGGCCGAGGATCGGATCGAGGACGTCCGCTCCAGCCGCCAACGCATGCCCCTGATGGCGGTTATCGACACCATTGATCCGGACCGGCGCGAGCCGGTGCGCGCCGAGCTGCGGGCCGCCGCCCTGTCGGCCAGGCCGGACTTTCAGGAGGCCCGGGAGGCGCGCCGCCAGGCCATCGCCCTGACCGAGAGCGAAGACTTCGATCCGGCGGCCGTCAGCGCGCTGCTGGAGCAGTCCCGCGCCTCGGAACTGCGTGGCCGGGCCCGGCTGGAGGTGGAGGCGGTGCGCATCCTGTCCGAGCTGTCGCCGGAGGACCGGGCCCGCATGTCGAGCCTGCTGAGCCGTCACAACCGTCGCCATCAGAGAGGCGGCGGCAACCGGCCGCCACAGTCGGCGCCCCCCGCCGGATAATCGCGCGACCTTGAAGAGGGCGCTGCTCCGCCCCTAGGCCGCCTGCGCCTCGCTGAGCGCTGCGGGGGCGCGGATGGGCAGGACGAAGCTGACCGTCGTGCCCCGACCGATCTCGCTTTCCATCGTCATCTCGCCGTGGTGCATCTCGATCAGCGACTTGGTCAGGGCCAGGCCCAGGCCGGTGCCCTGGTTTGTCTTGGAGTGCTGGCTTTCGACCTGCTCGAACGGGTTGGCCAGACGCGCGAGGTCTTCCGGCGGAATGCCGATGCCGGTGTCTGTAACCGCCACCCGGACCTGATCCGCCACCGGCGTCAGGCTCACGGTGATGGAGCCGCCGGCGGGGGTGAACTTGACCGCATTTGAAATGAGGTTGAGCAGAACCTGTTTCAGGGCGCGGTAGTCGGCCTCGATCTCGGGCGGGTCCGAGGCGTCCATGCGCAGCTTCAGGCCGCACTCCTCGGCCCGTCCCCGCATCAGGCGGATGGCGTCCTGACACACCTCCGACAGGTCCACGGCCTCGTAGTGCAGGGTCATCTTGCCGGCCTCGATCTTGGCCATGTCGAGGATGTCGTTGATCAGGGCCAGAAGGTGCTGGCCCGAGTTGAGGATGTCGACGGCGTAGCCCTTGTAGCGGTCGTCGCCCAGGGGGCCGAACATCTCGCCGGCCATGATCTCGGAAAAGCCGTTGATGGCGTTCAGCGGCGTGCGCAGCTCATGGCTCATATTGGCCAGGAACTCGCTCTTGGCCTGATTGGCCGCCTCGGCGCGGGTCATGGCCACTTCGTATTTGCGCGCCAGCTGGGACAGCTCGTCCTGGCTGGTCTCCAGCTTGCGGACGGTGAGCTGCAGGGCGTCGGCGGCCTGCTTGCGCTCCACTTCCTGGCGCTTGATGACCGTGATGTCGGCGGCCGTCACCACAGCGCCGCCCTCGCCGGTGAACCGCTCGGACATCTGCAGCCAGCGTCCGTCCGAAAGCTCGATCTCGCGCACGCCGGGGCGGTTGGTGGACGAGGGCTGGTCCTTGCGGATGGCCAGGGCGGCGATGCGGGTCAGCTCATCCTTCTGGGCGCCGCGCTTGAGCACGCCGGGCTGGAACCCGAAGGTGTCCTGGAAGGCCTGATTCCACAGGATCAGCCGGCCGTAGCGGTCGAACAGGACGAAGGCGTCCGACACGCTTTCGATGGCGTCGCGCAGCCGGTTCTCGGCGGCCTGGGCCTGGGCCTTGGCGCGACGGGATTCGGTGATGTCCAGGGCCACGCCCATGAGGTGGTCATAGCCGTCCGGACCGCGCTGGCGCGGCGCCTGGCCCCGCAGTTCCATCCACAGGGGCGGCTGGTCCGGCGCATCGACGCGGAAGGCGATCTCGAACTGGCCATAGGCCTGGGCCTGGCGCAGGGCGTGCTCCACCGCCTCGCGATGCCGGGGATTGATGCGGCCGAAAATCTGCTCGGCGCCGATGACGCCGCCGCGCCCGAAACCCAGCATGCCCGCCATCACGTCGGACAGGACCACCTCGTCGCGGTCGAGGCTCCATTCCCAGACGCCGCAGCGCGCGGCCTCGACGGCGGTGTGGAAGCGGCGCTCGGTGTCGGCCCAGACCCGGGCGGCCCGGCGCGCCCGGCGCTCCTGAAACAGCACCAGGGCGCCGAGGCCGAGGCCGAGGCCGAGCGGGCCGATCAGAATCCAGGCGTCGCCGAACAGGGCCAGGAGGCCCCCGCCGGTCGCCGGAGCGGCGGCGACGACGGTGGCCGGGGCGGTTTGCGCGTCGACCGCGGTCAGGCGCAGCTCGCCCCGGGTGTGGACGCCCCCGTCCTGTGCGTGCCCGGCGAGGGCTTCGGCGGTCAGGCCCAGGACCGTGGCGGGCTGGTCGCGCAGGCGCGGTGCGGCCGAGGCGATGATCAGGCCGTCGGCGTTGACGATGCTGACGACCAGGCCGTAGCGGGCCAGCGAGGCGGGGGCTGACAGATCCGGCGCCGGCAGGTGGGCGATCACGGCGCGGCCTCCCTGCGCCTGAAGCCGCATGAGCAGGGCCTCGCCGTCCCGGGCGCGGGCCAGGCCCTGGCCCCGGGAGGCCGTCGTCGCCTGGAAGGCGTCTGCGTCGGCGCCTGCCGCCGCGAGGATGTCGCCGCTTTCGGAAACCACGGCGTAGGCCAGATTCGGGGCGTCGGCGCGGGCCTGCTCGACGGCGTCCAGCGGCCGGGCGGGGGCGCTTTCAAGGGCGCGGGCGGCGGCGGTCAGTCCGATCATGGCGCGGGCGGCGTCCGCGTCCAGCCGGGCGGCGGCCAGCTCGGATCGGGTCAGCAGCCCCTGGGCGATCGATTCGGCGTGCTCGCGAGGACGATCACTCGCCTGACGCGCGTAGAGCAGCGAATAGATCGACAGGCCCAGCGCGGCGATGAGCACGGCGATGCGCACCCATACGGGCATGCCCATACCGGAAGATGCCCTGTCGGATGACCTGCGGCCTGGCCCTTTCCCGCGGCGTTCGTCGGCGCGCAACGCCCTCTCCCGCACGATTCGTGAAGACGCACAGCGTAGGGTGCGTCGCAGATTCGTGTCGAGGCCTGTCCTTGGGGATCAGGCGGCGCTGGCGGCGGCGGGATTTTCCATGTCGGCGGCCGGGCCGGGGACGGTCTTGACGGCCTTCAGCAACTCGCGCGCGGCGCGCGCAAGGCGGATCAATTCCGGCGGGGCCTCGTCCACGTTCTCGTCGATGGAGCTCGCCAGGTCCTCTGCCAGCTTCATCAGCATGGGCGCCGAGGCGATCAGCCGGGCCTGGGCCTCGATTTTCTCCGGATCGCGGTCGTATTCGGCCCCGGGCACGCGCCAGCCGCCCCAGTCGGCGGGGTCGGTGACCACAACCGGGTAGCTGCCGGGGAAAGGGTGATGCTGGCAGTCTTCCGCCAGCTGCCACTTGTTGCGGGCGCGCAGCAGGCGCCAGTCGCCCATGTCCGCCGCAGCGGCGTCTTCCTGGGGGAGCATCAACTCCGACGCGGTGAATTCGCGGCCCAGACCCACGTCGTAGGTGACCCGCACGGGCTCGTCGAAACCCTTGGCCCAGACCGGCTGGACCTTCTCGATACAGGCCCAGGCGCCGACGCACTCGACCCAGACCTTCTGGCCCTTCTGAAACTGTGCGCGCGCCATGGCTCGACCCCCGATGCTCGTGAACAGGCGACCGATCATGCCGGGGCAGGGTTAGCGCGTCGTTTCGACGGGGAAATAATTCTTGATATTGATTCTGCAAATCGTTCGCAGTAATTGCGCCGCACAACGACCACAACCGGGGCCATTTCATGCGCACGCTTCTCCTTTCCACCTCCGCCATCCTCAGCCTGACCGCGGGCGCCGCCTGGGCCGGGACCGATCTGGAGGGCGCGACCGAGGCGCAGCAGGTGGCGCCGGTCACGGTGATCGGCACCCGCAACGAACAGCGCACCGACGAGATTCCCGTCACCGTCAGCGTCATCACCGCCGATGCGATCGAGGAGAACCTCTACACCGACATCAAGGATCTGGTGCGTTTCGAACCGGGCGTCAGCGTGCCCACCAGTCCGCAGCGCTTCAACGCCGCCCTGTCGGGCGCCGGCCGCGACGGAAACTCCGGCTTCACCATCCGGGGCATGGGCGGCGACCGGGTGCTGATCGTGACCGACGGCATCCGCGTGCCGAACGGCTTTTCGTTCGGGGCCCAGAACGTGGGGCGTGGCGGCTACAACGATCTGGATCTGATCCAGCGGGTTGAAATCCTGCGCGGCCCGGCCTCGGCGCTGTATGGCTCCGACGGCATCGCCGGGGCGGTCAGTTTCACCACCAAGGACCCCGAGGACATGCTGCGCGGCGAGGCGTTCACGGCCCGGGCGCGCGTCGGCTATGCGTCGGCGGACGAGAGCTGGACCGAGGGCCTGGCGATCGCCGGATCGACCGGCGCCCTGTCGGGGCTGCTGGCTTACACCCGCCGCGACGCGCAGGAGACCGAGAACCAGGGTGACAATTTCAGCGAGACGACGGCGCGCACGGCGCCCAACCCCCTGGACCTGTCGTCCAACGCCGTGCTGGGCAAGCTGGTTTGGCAGGCCGCGCCGAACCACCGCCTGCGCCTGACGTACGACCACTATGACTCCGATCTGGCGGGCGACGCGTTGTCCAGTCGGGGCCCGGCGGTCCCGCCGTTCCAGCCCAACGCCACCCTGCAGGTGCTGGGCGAGGACGAGCAGGCGCGCGACCGGGTCAGCCTGGATCATCGTTTCACCGACGCGTTCGGCCTCGATCGCGGCTCGGCGGCCGCCTACTGGCAGGACGCCACGACGCGCCAATTCACCTTTGAGGATCGGGACCCGGCGGTGGACCGGACCCGGGACGTAACCTTCGACACCCGGGTTTACGGCTTCAATGCCGAGGGCCATCGCGTATTCGGACGGGGCGGGCCAGTGCAGCACCGCGTCACCTTCGGCGGGGACTGGTCCGAGACGACCCAGGAGGCCATCCGCGGCGGCACGGTTCCCGGCGCCGGCGAGACCTTCCCCAACCGGCCCTTCCCCATCACCGACTACAGCCTGGCGGGCCTGTTCATCCAGGACGAGATCGTGCTGCTGGACGGCCGTCTGAGCGTCACCCCGGCGGTGCGGTATGACTGGTACGAACTGACGCCGGAGGATGATGCGCTGTACACCGGCGGGGGCGTGGAGGGGCAGAGCGACGACCACGTCTCTCCGAAGCTCGGCGTCGTCTACTGGCCGATCGAGACCTTCGGCCTGTTCGCCAATGTGGCCGAGGGCTTCAAGGCGCCGTCGCCGATGGAGGTGAACAACGCGTTCTCCAATCCCCTGTTCGGCTATGTGTCCGTGCCAAATCCGGACCTCGGACCGGAGACCTCGACCAGCATGGAGGCGGGGATCCGCTTCCGCAACGTCCAGGTGGCCGGGGGCGACGCCCGCCTGTCGCTGGCGGCGTTCCGCTCGGACTATGACGATTTCATCAGCCAGATCGTGGTGAGCGGCGCCTTCACCCCGGCGGACCCGGCGGTCTACCAGTACGTGAACCTGGGCAGTGTGACGGTGCATGGCTTCGAGGCCCGGGGCGACATCGCCTGGAACAACGGCTTCAACGCCACCGCCGCCTTCTCCTACGCCGACGGCGAACAGGTGGAAGATGGCGCGCGGGCCTCGCTGCCCTCCATCGACCCGATCAAGCTGGTGGCCGGCGTGGGCTATGCCGAACCGGCGGGCCGCTGGGGCGGGCGGGCGATCGTCACCTGGTCGGCGGAGAAGGACGCGGACGAGACCGACGGCCTGGGCTGCTATGACACCTGCTTCACCGGCGACGCCTTCACCCTGCTGGACCTGACCGCGTACTGGAACGTCAACGACAACGTCACCCTGCGCGCGGGCGTGTTCAATGTGTTCGACGAGACCTACGGCTGGTGGAGCGACATCGGGGGCCTGTCGTCCACCTCGGCGGTCCTGGACGCCTACACCCAGCCGGGGCGGAACGTCTCCGTGTCCCTGGCTCTTCGTTACTGACCCCAGCGCGAACTTCGCACAAAGGAGGACCACCATGCGTTCCACCGCCATCGCCCTCGCCGCCGTTCTGGCCGTTCCGCTGGCCGTCATGGCTCAACCTGTTATGGCCCAACCGGCGCAAGCCCGGGCCGAGCAGTCCCGCTTTGAACAGGACCGTCAGGCCATCCTGTCCCAGGCGGGCGACTTCCGCGTCCGCTTCGACATGCGCGAAACCGTGCCGTTCCAGGACGGCTATGAGCCGCTGGAGGAGAAGCTGTCGGGCGGCAACGAGATCGTCCGGGTCGTCTACGACGACGGCGACCGCATCAGTCTGCAGCACATCCTGGTGATGGATCACGAGGGCCAGACCTTCGTCATCAAGCACTGGCGTCAGGATTGGGTCTATCAGCCCGAGACGGTGCTGACCTACGCCGGGCCCGACCGCTGGGCCCTGACCCCCGTGGACGCGGGCGCGCGACAGGGCGCGTGGTCCCAGACCGTGTGGCAGACAGACGACTCGCCGCGCTACGGCGGCGTCGGCCGGTGGTCCCACGATAACGGCATGGCCCAGTGGACGTCCGACGAGACCACCCGCCCGCTGGCCCGTCGCGATGCGGTCCGCGATCCGGTCTATGACCGCTATGTGGGGACCAACCGCCACGTGCTGACGCCCTTCGGCTGGGCCCACCTGCAGGACAACGTCAAGCTGGGCCAGGCCCGGGGGGACGCCTCCGGGCTGGTGGCCTATGTGCAGGAGGACGTGGTCAACAGCTATCGCCGCTGGGACGGGTTCGATCCCGCAGCGGGTGACGCCTACTGGGCGGCCACCTCGGATTACTGGGCGGCCGTGCGCGGGTTCTGGGACGCCGCCATCGTCGCCGGTAACGGCGTCACTGTTGAGGAGGAGCCCAACAACGGCGCGGTGACCGGCCCCACCCTCATGGGCCTGGCCGACCGGATCGAGGAGGGCGAGATCACCACCGAGGCCGCCATCGCCGACGCCCGCCGCACCATCGCCGAGGCGACGGGCGCGGCGCTCTGAGCGGCGTCAGTTCGGGCGGGAGATGTCTTCCAGGGCCTCTCCCGCGTACTTTTCCTTCACGCGGGTGGACAGGTCGCCGAGGGAGACGACGCCCACCAGCCGGTTGTCCTTGTCGAGGATCGGCAGGCGGCGGATCTGCTTGTCGGACATGCATTTCAGCACGTCCTTGAGGTCCTCGTCGTCGCGGCGCCATTCCACATTGCTGGTCATGGCCTCGCTGACGGGGGTGTCGGAGCCAGCGCCGCCGGCCAGGGCCCGCACCACCAGATCGCGGTCGGTCACCGTGCCCACCAGTTGATCGCCTTCGGCCACGGGCATGAAGCCGAAGTCGCCCGCCGCCATGCGGCCGGCCACGTTCTGGATGGAGTCGCCGGGACGGGCGACCTGCACGTCCCGGCTCATGATGTCGCGAACCTTCATGGCGTCTCTCCCTGAGTAAAGCCTTGCAGCCTTCTCAATCCTTGGGAGCGACGGCAGTTCCGGTCGGTCAGGCCCGCTTGAGCGACGCCTTCGCTGCTGTCTCGACCGGCAGGACCTCCACGAACTGCTTGAGCGCGGTGGTCCAGTTCTCCAGCAGGCGGCGCGCCTTGGGCGAGCCGGTCTCGAGCGCGTGGCGTTCCACCAGAGTCTTCAGAGCATCCGCTGACGCGCCCACCACCGGGCCCAGCACGATGGAGTCCGCGTTGACGTGGGCGGCCAGGTCGCCGTCCTCGTCCAGCACATGGACCCGTCCACCGGACATGCCCGCCGCGAAGTTCCAGCCGACCCGGCCGAGGATCACCACCGCACCGCCGGTCATGTACTCGCAGCCGTGGGCGCCGCAGCCCTCGATCACCGCCGTGGCGCCGGAGTTCCGGACCCCGAAGCGCTCGCCCGCCATGCCCGCGGCGTACAGGGCGCCGGAGGTGGCGCCGTACAGGCAGGTGTTGCCGACGATGGCCTGACGCTCCATCCACCGGGTCGGGCGCACCACGATCTCGGCGCCGGACAGGCCCTTGCCCACATAGTCGTTGGCCTCGCCGTCCAGCTCGATCTTGAGGCCCTTCATGCCCCAGGCGGCCAGCGACTGGCCGGCCGAGCCGCGCAGCTTCAGGGTCAGGTGCCCGTCGGGCAGGTCGGAGCCGTATTTGCGCACGATGTGGCTGGAGGTGCGGGTGCCGATGGCGCGCTGCACATTGCGGACCGAATAGGTCAGCTGCATCTTCTCGCGCCGCTCCAGGAAGGGGGCGGCGTCGCGCACCACCTGCGCGTCCAGGGTGTCGGGCACGGCGTTGCGCTGGGCCTCGGGCCCGCGCCGCACCTGCAGGCCGCTGTCCACGCGCACCAGCAGGGGGTTGAGGTCCAGATCGTCCAGCTCGGCGCCGCCGCGCGAGACCTGACGCAGCAGGTCGGTGCGGCCCACGGCCTCGTCCAGCGAGCGGAGGCCCAGGGACGCCAGCACCTCGCGCGTTTCCTCGGCGATGAAGCTGAACAGATTGACCACCTTGTCCGCCGTGCCGGTGAACATGGCGCGCAGGCGCTCATCCTGGACGCAGACGCCGACGGGGCAGGTGTTGGAATGGCACTGGCGCACCATCAGACAGCCCACGGCGATCAGGCTGGCGGTGCCGATGCCGAACTCCTCGGCCCCAAGCAGGGCGGCGATGACCACGTCCCGGCCGGTGCGGATGCCGCCGTCGGTGCGCAGGCGCACATGATCGCGCAGGCCGTTCAGGCCCAGCACCTGATGGGCCTCGGCCAGACCCATCTCCCAGGGCATGCCCGCGTGCTTGATGGAGCCCATGGCGGACGCGCCGGTGCCGCCGTTGTGGCCGGAGATGAGGATGATGTCGGCTTTCGCTTTCGCCACGCCCGCCGCCACCGCGCCGATGCCGGCGGAGGAGACGAGCTTCACCGTCACCCGGGCGTCGGGATTGATCTGCTTCAGGTCGTAGATGAGCTGGGCCAGATCCTCGATGGAATAGATGTCGTGGTGCGGCGGCGGGCTGATCAGGCCTACCCCCGGCGTCGAATGGCGCATGCGGGCGATGAACTCGGTGACCTTGAAGCCGGGCAGCTGGCCGCCCTCGCCGGGCTTGGCGCCCTGGGCCACCTTGATCTCGATCTCGCGGCACTGGTTCAGATATTCGGCGGTGACGCCGAAGCGGCCGGAGGCCACCTGCTTGATGGCCGAGTTCGGATTGTCGCCGTTGGGGCGGGGGTTGTAACGCTCCGGATCCTCGCCGCCCTCGCCCGACACCGAGCGCGAGCCGATGCGGTTCATGGCGATGTTCAGGGTCTCGTGCGCCTCGGGCGACAGGGCGCCCAGGCTCATGCCCGGGGTGACGAAGCGCTTGCGGATCTCGTTGACGCTTTCGACCTCGTCCAGCGGCGCGGGGCGGTCGGCCTCGCGGAAGTCCAGCAGGTCCCTGAGCGCGATGGACGGCAGCTCGCGGGCGCGGCGGGAGTAAGCCTTGAAGCGCTTGTAGTCGCCGCGCGTGGTGGCGTCCTGCAGGCGGTGGATCATCTCGGCGTCCCAGCCGTGGGTCTCCTCGCCCGCGCGGATGCGGTGCGATCCGCCGATGCGGCGGGCCGGACGGGCGGCCTCGAAGCCGCGCTTCGCCTTGCGCACCATCTGCGCCTCGATGCCCGCCAGACCCACGCCGGAGATGCGCGAGACCATGCCGGGGAAGAACTCGTTGACCAGCGCCCGCGACAGGCCCAGCGCCTCGAATTCATAGCCGCCGCGATAGGCGGAGATGACCGAGATGCCCTTCTTGGCCAGGATCTTCATCAGACCCGCCTCGACCGCCTTCTTGTAGTTCAGGCAGGCGTCGCGCAGCGTCAGGCCGGGATAGCGGCCCGCGTCCATCCGGTCCTGGAAGGTCTCCTGCGCCAGCCAGGCGTTGACCGCCGTGGCGCCCACCCCGACCAGTACCGCGAAGGCGTGGGCGTCGATGGCCTCGGACGTGCGCACCACGATGGAGACGAAGGAACGCAGCCCCTCGTCCACCAGCCGGGCGTGCACGGCCGCCGCCGCCAGGATCATGGGCGCCAGCGGGCGGCCGGGGCCCATGTGCTCGTCGGTCAGCACGATCAGGGCCGCGCCGTCGGCGGCCGCCTGGACCGCCTCGTCGCGAATGCGGTCCAGCGCCTGACGCAGGGCCTCGCCCGGCTTCGCGTTCTCGGCGGGCGTGGCGAAGGTGCAGTCGATGTGGATGGTGGCGCCGGCGCCCACGGCCAGCAGCATGCGCTCGTACATGCCGGTGGTCAGGACCGGGGATTCCAGCACGAACACCCGGGTCTGGGTCTCGTCTTGTGCCAGGATGTTGCCGAGGTTCTTGAACCGGGTCTTGAGGCTCATGGCCCCTGCCTCGCGCAGGGAGTCGATGGGCGGGTTGGTGACCTGGGCGAACTGCTGGCGGAAATAATGGCTGAACGGCCGGTCCTGATGGGACAGGACCGCAGGCGGGGTGTCGTCGCCCATGGAGCCCACCGCTTCCTTGCCGTCGGCGGCCATGGGATCCAGCAGGCTTTCGATGTCCTCGTCGGTCCAGCCCACAGCGGCCTGGGCGCGGACCAGGGCCTCGCCGTCCAGACGGCGCGGCTCGTCGCCAGGGCCGATCATGGGCTCCAGCTCCACCATGTTGTCCAGCCATTCGGCGTAGGGGTGATCCTCCGCCAGTCGGTCGATGGTCTCGGCCTCGTCATAGAAGCGCCCCGCCTCCAGATCGACGCAGATCATGCGGCCGGGGCCGATGTGGCGGCGCTCGGCGATGCGCTCCTCGGCCACGCCGGTCATGCCCGCCTCGGAGCCGCAGATCAGCAGGCCGTCGGTGGTGAGGGCGGCGCGCAGGGGGCGCAGGCCGTTGCGGTCCTTGCCCGCCACGACCCAGCGGCCGTCGGTGGCGCAGATGGCGGCCGGGCCGTCCCACGGCTCCATCACCGCATTGCAATAGGCGTAGAGCGCCTCGTGCTCGGGCTTCATCAGGCCGGGCAGGCGGGCTTCGGGGATCAGCAGGGCCTTGACCATGGGCGCAGGGCGCCCGGCGTGGACCAGCACCTCGAACACATTGTCCAGGGCGGCGGAGTCCGAGCCCGAGGCCTGGATCACCGGCTTGACCGTGGCGTCGTCGGCGCCGAAGGCGTCGGCGGTCATGCGGATCTCGTGGCTGCGCATCCAGTTGGCGTTGCCGCGCAGGGTGTTGATCTCGCCGTTGTGGGCCAGCATGCGGAAGGGCTGGGCCAGCCGCCATTCCGGGAAGGTGTTGGTGGAGTAGCGCTGGTGGAACAGGGCCACCGGCGCCTCCATGCGCGGGTCGGTCAGGTCCGGATAGAATTCGTCCAGCGCCTCGGCCAGCATCATGCCCTTGTAGATGACCGAGCGGGCCGACAGGGAGCAGACGTAGAACTCGGCCAAGCCCTTGGCCTGGGCGCGCTTCTCGATGCGCCGGCGCAGCAGGAACAGCGAGCGTTCCAGCGCCTCGCCCTCCAGATCATCGGGCGGGGCCAGCATGATCTGTTCGATTTCGGGCCGGGTGGCGGCGGCGCGCTCGCCCAGCACCTCGATGCGGTGGGGCACCTGACGCCAGCCGTACAGATAGAAGCCGGCCTTCAGCACCTCGCTCTCGACCAGGGTGCGGGCCCGCTCCTGGGCGCCCAGATCGGTGCGCGGCAGGAACACCTGGCCCACGGCGATGGGGCCGGGGCGGGGGGTGTGGCCGGTGTCGCGCACCTGGGCCTCGAAGAAGGCGCGCGGCATGCCGATCAGGATGCCGGCGCCGTCGCCGGACTTGCCGTCGGCGTCAACCGCGCCCCGGTGGAAGATGGCCTTCAGGGCCTTGAGCGCCAGTTCGACCACCTCGCGGCGCGGCTGGCCGTCCAGGGCGGCGACCAGGCCGACGCCGCAGGCGTCCCGCTCGGACGAGGGCTCATAGGCGTGGGCCGCCGCCAGGGCGTCGCGCCGGGCCAGATAGTGCTTGGGGTCGAACGTCATGCCGCAACGGAGTCCTGATTACGCAACCACTGGTCGATCTCGGCGGCGGCGTCCTGTCCCTGACGCACGGCCCAGACCACGAGAGAGGCGCCGCGCACGATGTCGCCCGCCGCGAATACGCCGGGCAGGGTGGTGGCGAAGCCGTGGGCCGCGACGCGCAGGGTCTTCCAGTCGGTCACCGCCAGATCGTCAGCCTCGAAGATGACAGGAAGGTTCTCCGGTTCAAAGCCCAAGGCCTCGATGATCAGATCGGCGGGCAGGTCGAACTCGCCGCCGGGCACTTCCTCGACCGTCCAGCGGCCGTCCAGCGTCGGGGCCGACAGGGCCATGCGCGCGGCGCGCAGGCCGGTGACGCCGTCCGAGCCGCCCAGCACGGCCTTGGGCGCGGCCAGCCATTCGAAGCGGACGCCTTCCTCCTCGGCGTTGGTGGTCTCGCGGGCGCTGCCGGGCATGTTGTCCCGGTCGCGGCGATAGACGCAGGTGACGGAGGTCGCGCCCTGGCGCACGGCGGTGCGCACGCAGTCCATGGCGGTGTCGCCGCCGCCGATGACCACGACCCGCTTGCCCTCGGCGTTGAGCGGGCCGTCGTCGTAGGCGGCCACGGCGTCGCCGAAGCCCTTGCGGTTGGATGCGATCAGATAGTCCAGCGCGGCGACGACCCCGTTGGAGCCGCAGCCGGGCGCCGAGAGCCGCCGGGCCTGATAGACCCCGGTGGCCACCAGCACGGCGTCATGGGACGCGCGCAGATCGTCGAAGGCGATGTCCTTGCCGATGTCGGTGTTCAGGCGGAATTCGACCCCGCCCTCGATCAGGCGGTCCACGCGGCGGGCGACGACGGACTTCTCCAGCTTGAACCCGGGGATGCCGTAGGTCAGCAGGCCGCCTGCGCGGTCGTGGCGGTCATAGATGGTGACGGCGTAGCCCGCTGAACGAAGCCGGTCGGCGGCGGCCAGTCCGGCCGGCCCGGCGCCGACAATGCCGATGGAACGGCCAAGGTCCGTCAACGGACGAATCGGCGAGACCCAGCCGTTGTCGAAGGCCTGATCGCCCAGCCACTTCTCCACCGAGCCGATGGTGACGGTCTCCCAGCCGGCCTGCTCCAGGGTGCAGGCGCCTTCGCACAGGCGGTCCTGGGGACAGATGCGGCCGCAGATCTCCGGCATGGCGCTGGTCGCTTCGGAGAGCCGCCAGGCTTCCTCGACGCGGCCCTCGGAGGCCAGCCGCAGCCAGTCGGGAATGTTGTTCTGGAGGGGGCAGCCGGATTGGCAGAATGGCACGCCGCACTGGGCGCAGCGGCTGGACTGGCTCGTGCCTTCGGCGACCCGGAACGAGGCGTAGATCTCGTCGAAATCGCGCACGCGTTCGGACGCGGCGGCCTTCGCAGGGCCAGCGTGCGGAACGGTCACGAACTTCTGGTTCGCGTCAGCCAAATCTAATCCCTCTCGCAAGTGCGGGCGAAAACCCTATGGGCAGGTGGTCTTTGGCGCAATAAATTAGTCGCGCGCAAGGCCCGGTAGTGTGAATCTGGCAACAATTGTGCTCCGACCACGGCAAAGCCTCTTGCGCATTTCGCAAATGCGTTAAACAGTTCGCACCTGCGGGATAACCAACCAGGGGGTAATACCAGTGACCAAGATCTGGAACCGACTGCCCGGCTTTGTCGGGCTATGCATTCTCACCATGGCATTGTTCTACGCGGGGGGCGCATTCGCCACCCCCGCGACGACCGATCCGGCGGCGCTGGCTGCGCCTGCGGCCGAAGCCGCGCCGGAAGCGCTTGACGCCGCTGCGGACAGCGGGGCCGGGGCCGCCAGCACGGTGACGACGGAAGAGGCTGTGGCCGCCGAGGAAGCGGCGCCGGCGCCGGCGCTGCTCGACCACCAGGCGGTGGCCGAGATCGACGGTTCGGCCACCAGCTGGATCCTGACGTCCACGGCTCTGGTGCTGCTGATGACCCTGCCGGGTCTGGCGTTGTTCTACGGCGGCATGGTGCGGCGCAAGAACGTCATCGCCACCATCACCCAGTCGGTGGGCGTGGCGGCGGTGGTCAGCCTGTGCTGGTTCGTGGCCGGCTACAGCCTCGCCTTCGGGGTGGGTCAGCCCATCGCCGGGTTCAGCGGCGAGCAGGTCAACGCCGTGGTCGGCGGCCTGCAGGCCGTGTTCCTGAACGGCGTCGGCATGGAGACCGCCTATGGCGCGGCTCCCGGTCTGCCTGAATATCTCTGGATCGCCTTCCAGCTGACCTTCGCCATCATCACCCCGGCCCTGGTCACGGGCGCCTTCGCCGAGCGCATGAAATACTCGGCGCTGCTGCTGTTCACGGCCCTTTGGACGCTCTTCGTCTATTCGCCCATCTGTCACTGGGTCTGGGGCGGCGGTTTCCTCGGCGGCATGGGCGTGCTCGACTTCGCCGGCGGCGCGGTGGTTCACGTCAACTCCGGCGTGGCGGGTCTGGTCTGCGCCATCTTCCTCGGCCCGAGAAAGGGCTACGGCGCGGGTCCGATCGTGGCCCACAACCCGGTCCTGACCCTGATCGGCGCCAGCCTGCTGCTGGTGGGCTGGTTCGGCTTCAACGCCGGCTCGGCCTGGGCTGCGGACGCCATCGCCGGTGTCGCGCTGCTGAACACCCTGCTGGCCGCCATGGCCGCGTCCCTGACCTGGAAGCTCATCGAGGTCATCGAGAAGCGCAAGCCCTCCCTGATCGGCGTGCTGTCGGGTCTGGTGGCCGGTCTGGTCGCCATCACCCCGGCGGCGGGCTTCGTGGATCCCAAGGGTGCGGTCATCATCGGTCTGATCGCCGGCCCGGTGTGCTACGCCGCTTCGGTCTGGATCAAGAAGCTGCTGCGCTACGACGACAGCCTGGACGTGTTCGGCATCCACGGCGCGGGCGGCCTGCTGGGCGCGCTGCTGACCGGCGTGTTCGCCACCACCGCCATCAACAGCGTGTCTGAGGGCGCCAACGTCCCGACCCAGGCCCTCGGCCTGGCCTGGACCATCGCCTGGAGCGCGGTGGGCACCTTCGTGATCCTGCTGATCTGCAAGTTCACCACGGGTCTGCGCGTGCGGCCCGAGGAGGAGGAGACCGGTCTGGACACCGTGATCCACGGCGAGGCGCTGGAGCACTAGCTTCATCGTCTCAACCCGCGGGGCGGAGGGGGACGGGAGAGCGGGATCGAGGGGGTTCCGCTCTCCCACCACCCCGGGGGTGATCTGAAGGCTCAGAGGCTTTCAACCAACGAACTCAACGAGGGGATAACCAAAATGAAAACAGTGATCGCGTCTGTCTGCTCCGCCGCTGTTCTGGCCCTGGCCGGTGCGGCCTCGGCCCAGGACTTCAGCTTCAATGTCACCGCCACCTCGGACTATGTCTGGCGCGGCGTCAGCCAGTCCGACGAGGACTTCGCCATCCAGGGCGGCGCGGATTTCGAATCCGGGATCTTCTATGCCGGCGCCTGGGCCTCGACGGTGGATTTCGGCGACGACACCGACGCCGAGATCGACTTCTACCTGGGCGTGGCCCCGTCGGCCGGCGGCTTCGACTGGGACTTCGGCGTCACCCACTACATGTATGCGGGTGATCCGGACGGCTCGGACTATGACTTCACCGAAGCGTCCGCTGCGGTGTCGCGCGCCATCGGCCCGGCCACCTACGGCCTGAAGGTGGCCTATTCCCCGGACTTCTTCGGCGCGGAGGACGACGCCACCTATCTGGAGGCCAGTGTCGCCGTCGAACCCGCGCCGCAGTGGAGCGTGTCGGGCGCGGTGGGCCAGCAGTGGGTGGACTCCGGCGCTGACTATCTGGGCTGGAATGTGGGCGTCGGCTACGCCTTCAATGACGTGTTCGGCCTCGACCTGCGCTACCACGACACCAATGAGCACGATTGGGGCGACATCTTCGACAGCCGCGTCGTCCTCAGCCTGACCGCGGGCTTCTGACCCTAAAGAGGTCCGTCAAACGGAATGCGCCGTCCGGTTCGCCGGGCGGCGTTTTTCGTGGGCGCGCCTTGCGCTTGTGTTATACAATAACATATGAGCGGGGTTATCGAAGGATCCCGCATGACCACCACCGCTGCATCCCCCGCCGTCGTCCGCACCTGGGGCGACATGGCCGCCATCGGCCTGTCCATCGCCTGTCTGGCCCATTGTCTGGCGTTGCCGCTGGCGGCGGCGTTCCTGCCGATGCTGGGCCTGGCGACGGACGCGGCCTGGGTTCACTGGGCCTTCGTGGGAGTGGCCGCGCCGTTGTCGGTCTGGACGCTGGGCTGGCCGCCGCGCGGGGGCCTGCGGCCCTTGCCCCTGTCGATGGCGGGGCTGGGTCTCACGGCGCTGGTTCTGGGCGCTGCCGAGTGGCCCAGCCATGAGCTGGAGACGCCGATCACCGTGGCCGGCGCCCTTTTGCTGAGCGCCGCCCACGGGATCAATCTGCGGCGACGTCGTCACCGCTGCTGAGCGCTACTCCTCCACGCCCCATCCGCCCGCCAGGGCCTTGAACAGGGCGATCTGGTTGTTGCTGACCTGGGCCTCTGACTCGGCCAGGGCCGCGTCGGCCTGGGCCAGGGTGCGCTGGGCGTCCAGCAGGATCAGGAAGCTGTCGGCGCCGGCGTCGAAGCGCAGGCGTGACAGGCGCACCGCGTCCGCCGCCCGATCCCGCGCCGTGGTCAGGGCCGCGCGGCGGTCCAGTTCGTTGGCGTAGGCCGACAGGGCCGTCTCCGTCTCCTGCAGCGCCACCAGCACCGTCTGGTCGAAATTGGCCAAGGCGATGTCGGTTCCGGCCTCGGCCTGGGCGATCCGCGCGCGGGTGGCGACGATGTTGGGGAAGGACCAGCTGATCAGCGGCCCCACACTGAAGCGGAACGCCGCGTCATCGCCCAGATCGGACCCGTCGAGCGCCGTGGCGCCCAGCGATCCGCCCAGCTGGATGCTGGGGTAGAGCGAGGCGACCGCAACGTTCACGCGCGCGGCGGCGGAGGCCAGCTCCCGCTCCGCCCGGCGCACGTCGGGACGCCGCGCCAGCAGGGCCGCGCCGTCGCCGACGGGGATGGGCTGGCTCAGCTGGGGCGGCCGGGCGCAGTCGCGCGCGGCCTGGCTGGCCTCGGCCGGAGTGACCCCGGTCAAGGTGGACAGGCGGAACAGGGCGGCGTCGCGCTGGGCCCGCAGGGGCGGCAGGGTGGCGCGGGTCGATTGCAAGGCCGCGTCGGCCCGGGCGGTGTCCAGCCCCGTGCCCGTACCCAGATCCAGCAGGCGCCGGGTCAGGTCGGCGGTTTCCTGCTGCAGCCCGATGGTGCGTTCGGTGACCGCGATCCGGGCGTTTGCGGAACAGGCGTCGGCGTAGGCGCGCGCCGTTTCGGCCGCCACGGTGATCTGGACCACCTCCAGCGCGGCCTGGGCCGCGTCGGCGTCGGCCCGGGCCGCGCGAATGGCCGAGGACACCCGGCCGAAGAGATCGACCTCATAGGCCACGTCCAGACCCACGTCGTAGGTCTCGCCCTCGTCCAGCGCCCCGGTCGAATCCGAATCGACGGCGTAGGCGGACTGGCGGCCGTACTGGCCCGACGCGCCCACGGTGGTGGACGGCAGGCGGGCGGACCGGGCCTCGCTCAGCGAAGCGCGCACCAGACGCAGGTTGGCGGCGGCGGCTTCCAGTTCGTTGTTCTCGGCCAGGGCCTGGAGCACCAGACCGTCCAGCACGGGATCATCGTACAGACGCCACCAGTCGCTGCGGGCCTCGGCGGAGCTGACCTGCGTGGTCAGCTCCTGGCCGATGAAGGCGCCCGAGGCCGGGGGGGGGAGGGTAGCCTCGGGCGCCCTTGGCCCCACCGCGCACGCCGACAGGAGAGCCGTTGCGCAGGCGGCGGAGAGGAAACGGGCGGAAGTGGACAAACGGGGGCTCATCAGTGGTCTCCGGTCCGGCCGGCGGCGGGCGCCGGCGCGTCAGGATCATAGGGGTCGTGGGGCGGCGCGCCGTAGGTGGTGGGCAGGTCACGGTCCTTCCGGGGCGCTCTGGGCAGCTTGCCCGAGACCCAGCGGGAGATGACGTAGAACACCGGCGTGAAGATCAGACCGAAGAACGTCACCCCGACCATGCCGAACACCACCGCCACGCCCAGGGCCTGACGCATCTCCGCGCCGGGACCCGTGGCGATGGCCAGGGGCAGCACGCCGAAGATGAAGGCGAAGGACGTCATCAGGATCGGCCGCAGACGGGTCCGTGCGGCGCGAACCGCGGCGTCCCAGCGGTTGAGACCGTCGTCCTCTTCGGCCTGTTTGGCGAACTCCACGATCAGGATGGCGTTCTTGGCCGCCAGCGCGATCAGCACCACCAGGCCCACCTGGGTCAGGATGTTGTTGTCCATGCCGTTCAGGTTGACCCCGATCAGGGCCGCCAGAATACACATGGGCACGATCAGGATGACCGCCAGCGGCAGGGTGAAGGCCTCGTACTGGGCGGCCAGCACCAGGAACACGAACACCACCGCCATCAGGAAGATCAGGGTCGAGGACGATCCCGACTGCTGCTCCTGATAGGCCAGGCCGGTCCACTCATAGCTGAACCCGTCGGGCAGGGCCTGGGCGGCCATGGACTCCATGGTCGCCAGCGCCTGTCCGGACGACACGCCGGCGGCCGCCTGTCCCTGAAGCTCGGAAGCCGGGAACATGTTGTAGCGGACCACCCGCGCCGGGCCGGAGTCGTCCCTCAGCGTCGCCACAGACCCGATCGGAACCATGGCGCCCGAGGACGAGCGCGTCTGCAGGTTGGCGATGTCGGAGATGTCGTCGCGATAGGCGGGCTCGGCCTGGGCGGTGACGCGGAAGGTGCGGCCCAGATAGTTGAAGTCATTGATGTAGGACGAGCCCAGATAGACGCCGAGGGTGTCGTACACATCGGCGGGCTGGACCCCCATCATCAGGGCGCGATCGCGGTCCACGTCGGCCTGGATGCGCGGCGTGCCGGTGTTGTACAGGCTGAACACCTGTTGCACCTGATCCGGGGCTCGGGCGGCGGCGCCCATCATGGCGTAGGTGGCGCCTTGCAGCGCCTCATAGCCCGCGCCCGATCGGTCCTGCACCATCATGACGAAGCCGTTGCCATTGCCCAGCCCTTGCACCGCGGGCGGCGCGATCATGAAGATTTGCGCCTCCTCGATGGAGCCGGCGGCCATGCTGAGCTGCCCGGCCAGAGCCGCAGCCGTCAGTTCGGGCGTCGAGCGCTCCTCGTGATCGGCCAGACGGATGAACATGGTCGCGGAGTTGGACCCCGCCGAGAAGCTGGTGCCGTCCAGACCGGCGAAGGCCGCGATCTCGACGACGCCTTCGGTCGCGCCGACAATCTCGACGGCCCGGTTCATGGCGGCCTCGGTGCGGTCCAGCGACGAGCCGGGGGGGAGTTGCACCACGCCGATCAGGAAGCCCTGATCCTGCTCGGGGATGAAGCCGGTGGGCGTATCCATCAGGCGCCATCCGGTCAGGGCCAGCAAACCCACATAGATGATCAGCATGATGGCGACGGTGCGCACCAGCCGGCCGGTCAGGCGGCCATAGCGGTCCGAGAGCCAGTCAAAGCCCTGATTGAACTTGGCGCCCGCCATGCCGAGGTAGTGGAACCCCGTGCCGATGGGGCCGCGCTTGCGGGCGTCAGGGTCGTGGGCCTTGTGCGGCTTGAGCAGCAGGGCGGCCAGAGCCGGCGAGAGCGTCAGCGACACAAGCAGCGAGATCACCGTGGCGCCGGCGATGGTGACGGCGAACTGGCGATAGAAGATGCCCGGAATGCCCGCCACGAAGGCCGTGGGCACGAACACCGCGATCAGCACCAGACCGATGGCGATCAGGGCGCCGGACACCTCTCGCATGGATTTGTAGGCTGCCTCGCGCGGGGTCAGGCCCTCGCGGATGTAGCGCTCCACGTTCTCCACCACAATGATGGCGTCATCGACCACGATGCCCACCGCCAGCACCAGGGCGAACAGGGACAGGGAGTTGATCGAGAAGCCCAGCGCAAGCTGGATGGCGAAGGTGCCGACCAGGGCCACGGGAATGGCGATGATGGGGATGATCGCCGCGCGCCAGGTCTGCAGGAACACCAGCACCACGATCATGACCAGGAAGATGGCCTCGATCAGGGTGTGCTGAACCGCCTCGACCGAGGACTCCACGTATTCGGTGGGGTTGTAGGGAATGGAATAGGACATGCCCGGCGGGAAGTCGGCGGCCAGGGCCTCCACTTCCTGCATCACCTCATGGGCGGTGTTCAGGGCGTTGGCGCCGGGCTGCTGGACGATGGCCATGGCCACGCCCCGCTCGCCGGAGAAGTAGCCGCGGATGCCGTAGTCCTGCGAGCCCAGCTCGACCCGCGCCACGTCGCGGACCCGGGTGATCCGGCCCTCGGCGTCGGTCTTGATGACCACATCGGCGAACTGTTCCGGGTCGGACAGGCGGCTTTCCACCTGTACGGGCAGCTGGAACGCCGAAGCGTTGTCCGTATAGGGCGGCTGGCCGATGGCGCCGGCGGCGGCCTGGGTGTTCTGGCCGCGCAGGGCGCTGATGATTTCCGGCGCCGTCAGATTGCGCGCCGCGGCCTTGGCCGGGTCGATCCAGATGCGCATGGCGTAGTTGCCGCCGCCGAAGATCTGGACCTGGCCCACGCCTTCGATGCGCAGCATGCGGTCCCGCAGCGTCGAGTTGGCGTAGTTGCCCATGTAGTCGACGTCGAGGCTCTCGTCCGGCGAGGTCAGGGCGATCAGCAGCAGGAAGTCGGTGGCCTGCTTGTTCACCGTCACGCCGATCTGGCGCACCTGTTCAGGCAGACGAGGCTCGGCCAGGGCGACCCGGTTCTGGACCAGCACCTGGGCCGCATCCAGATCCGTGCCCGGCTGGAAGGTGACGGTCACCGCCACGACCCCGTCGGAGGTCGAGGACGACGACATGTAGAGCATGTTCTCGACGCCGTTCACCTCCTGCTCGATGGGGGCGGCGACAGTCTCGGCCAGGGTCTCGGCCGAGGCGCCCGGATAGGCGGCCTGGATCGAGATGGTGGGCGGCGCGATCTCCGGATACTGCGACAGGGGCAGCAGCGGATAGGCGAACGCGCCGATCAGGGTGATGACCACCGAGATCACGATCGCGAAGATCGGCCGGTCGATGAAGAAGCGTGAGAAATTCATGGCTTGGAGCCTGTTCCGATCAGTCGGCGATGGTCGCGGTGGCCGCCGCCTGGGCGGTGGTCACCGGCTGCGACTCTTCACGCGGCTCGATGGTGATTTCGGTGTTTTGCGGCGTCACCGGCTGGCCGGGCTGGGCCCGCTGCAAGCCGTTGACGATGACCCGGTCGTCGGGCGCCAGGCCGGCGCGCACGACCCGCAGGCCGTCCACTGTCGGACCCAGCTGCACCGGCTTGGGCGCCACGACGCCGTCGGCGCCGACCACGTAGACGATGCGGCGCGGGCCGTCGGTTACGATGGCGGTCTCTGGCACCAGCAGGGCCTGATAGGCTTCCGAGCCGGCGACACGGGCGTGGCCGAACATGCCTGGCGTCAGGAAGCCGTCGGCGTTGTTCACCACCGCGCGCAGGCGGATGGTGCCGGACGCCGGGTCGATGGCGTTGTCGGTGAAGTCCACCGTGCCGGACCAGCGATAGTCGCCTTCGTCCTGAAGCCGGATGCGCACAGGGGCCGCACCGCCGCTGCGGGCGTCGCGCTGATACTTCAGCAGCAGGGCTTCGGAGCCTTCAAAGGTGAAGTGGATCGGGCCGCCGGAGACGATGGTGGTCAGGACGTCGGCGGCCGACGATCCCCCGGCCACCAGATTGCCCACGTCCACCCGGCGGTCGGACACGCGGCCGGACGACGGGGCGGTGACCCGGGTGAACTCCAGATCCAGCTGGCGGGCGCGCACATTGGCCTGGGCGCTGGCGACGGCGGCTTCGGCCTGGCTGACGGCGGCGCGGGCGCTGTCGAACTCGGCCTGGGACACCGCCTGGGCTTCCAGCAGGCCTTCGGCGCGGGCGAACTCGGCGCGGGCCAGGTTCAGCTGGGCTTCAGCCTGCGTCACCGAGGCGCGCGCCGCGGCCAGGGCGGCCTGGGCCGGGCGGGGGTCAAGGGTGAACAGCAACTGGCCACGCCGGACCATCTGGCCGTCGCGGAAGTGGACCGCCTGGACATAGCCGCCCACGCGGGCGCGGACATCCACGGTCTGGACAGCTTCAAAGCGGCCGACGAACTCGTCCCAGTCCGTCACCTGACGGGCGAGGGGCGTCGCCACCGAAACGGGGGGCGCCTCGGGCGGGGCCTGACCCTCGGCGGGGTCTCCACAGCCGGAAAGGACGAGCAACGCAAAAGCGCTCGCGGCGATCACGCGGTACGGTCGCATGGGGGTCTTCTCCTGTCGGGACGGAGCGCGTAAGCGATGGGGAGATCGCCGCGAGTCAACGTCTGATGACTTACTGCTCGCGATGGCCTATGTTTGTCAACAGCCGTTGACTTCAAAAACGGCAACGCTTGTTTCGAGCTGTCTGGAGATTGGTTCTGACCGACTGTTGCGCAAGACCCCGAAACGCCGCGAACACGCGAGCGCGCATTCTGGATTCGGCGCGCGAGCTCTTCACCCATCAGGGCTATGAAGAGGTCGGCATGCGGGATATCGGCCGCGCGGCCGGCGTCGACGCGGCCCTGGTGTCCCGCTATTTCGGGTCCAAGGAAGACCTGTTCGCCGAGGTGCTGAACTCGTGTGGCAGCGCCAAGGACTGGTTCGAGGGCGACCGCGCCGACTTTGGCCGCGAGCTGGCCTATGAGTTGGTCTATGACCCGCCCGAGATGGACGAGTGCAAGCTGGACGGCCTGCTCATCATGCTGCGCTCCACCGGATCGCCCAAGGCTGCTGAAATCATCCGCCGGTCCACCTATGAGCGGTTCTACGCGCCATTCATCAAATGGTTGGGCGGCGACGACGCCGAGGTGCGCTCCCGTATGGTTCTGGGCGTTCTGATGGGCATGGCGCTCAGCCGCGACATGTCCGGCGGCTATGGCCTGTCCGAGGAAGACACCGCCCGACTGTGCGAGCGCCTGGCTGTCCTGTTCCAGAACTGCATCGACGGCGATTGCTGAGACCCGACGCGAAAAAGCCGCCCCGGCGAACCGGGGCGGCCTGATCGTTTCAGCTGTCGTGCAGCCTTAGCGGCGCGGCGGCGGCGCGGGCAGCAGACCCTCGCGCTGGGCGCGCTTGCGGGCCAGCTTGCGGGCGCGGCGAACAGCCTCGGCCTTTTGACGGGCGCGCTTTTCCGACGGCTTTTCGTAATGCACGTGGCGCTTCATCTCACGGAAGCTGCCTTCGCGCTGCATCTTCTTCTTCAGCGCCTTGAGCGCCTGATCGACATTGTTGTCGCGAACGAAAATCTGAACCAGGGGTATCTCTCCTTTGGCCGCCCGCCGCGTCCTTATCCAAGGGAGACGGGCGAACAAAAAACAATTTCTCGCGGAAGACGGGCTCCCGCAAGGAAGGCGTGCGGATACACGAACGGTTTGAGCCTGTCTAGGTTTGCGGACGAAACGACGCGGATTGTGATGCAGGCTCGCCACGCACGCGGGTCGGGCGTAATCTCCATAGCATGGACACGCGCGCAAACCCCGCCTCCGAACCGGGCACAGAACCAGACTGGGCCGACCGCATGGAGCAGGCGGTGCTGGACGCCGCCGTCGAGCGCGCCCGGGCGCTGGGCTGGAACCGCCGTCTGGTGCGGGCGGCCTGCGAGGCCAATGGTCTGTCGCGCGGGGACGAAGAACTGTTGCTGCCCAACGGGCCGCGCGATCTGGCCGCCCTGCTGTCGCGCCGCCATGACGCCCGCGCGCTGGACGGCCTGTCGTCCGAAGGCCTCAAGATCCGCGAGCGCATCTTCGCCGGCATCTCGGCCCGCATGGAGGCCGGGGCGGCGGATCTGGAGGCCACGAAACGGTGCGCCGGCTTCCTGGCCCTGCCCACCAACGCCGATCTGGGGCTGGAGCTGGCGTGGGAGAGCGCCGACCGCATCTGGCGCTGGGCCGGCGACACGGCCACGGACGAGAATCACTATTCCAAGCGCATGATCCTGTCGGGGATCCTCATCCCGGCCCTGACCATGCGCTGGTTCGACGGCCGCGAGGCCGCCGAAGCCTTCGTCCAGCGCCGCATCGACAACGTCATGACCTTCGAGAAGTGGAAAGCCGGCAAGGACTTTGATGCGCCGCTGAGGAAGGCGACGGAGTGGCTGGGGCGGATGCGGTACAGAGGCTAGAAGTCTCCTCCCCATTCATGGGGAGGGGGACCGCGCCCGACAGGGCGTGGTGGAGGGGGCGGCGCCGATGGCGGACAGCAAATCCCATGAGCGCGCACGGGGGTTCCGGCGCGAACTGACCCCGCCGGAAGCCCGGCTCTACGTCGCACTCAGAGGCCGGAAGCTGCGCGGCCTGAAGTTCCGCCGCCAGCAACCGATCGGCCCCTACATCCTCGGTTTTTTATTGTCCCGCCGCGAAGCTGGCGGTCGAGGTGGACGGCGCCTCACACTTGGCCGCCGAGCAGGGCGCTCACGATGAACGCCGGACGGACTGGCTGGCCGGCCAGGGCGTCAAGGTCATGCGGATCGCCGCGTCGGACGTGCGGGACCATCTGGTGGACGTGCTGGGCTGGATCGGAGGTGCGGCCGAGGCGCGTTTGCCTGAAACACCTGGCCGCCCCCTCCACCACGCGGGCTGAGTCGCCCGCGCGGCCCCCCTCCCCGCAGGCGGGGAGGAGAAGTTAGAGAGACCGCACCCGGTTCACATGCCCCATCTTCCGGCCCGGGCGCGCCTCGCCCTTGCCGTAGAGGTGCAGGCGCGCGGCGGGGTCTGCGGACAGGGCGGGCCAGTCGAGGACGTCCTCGCCCAGCAGATTGGTCATCTCCACCCGGGCCACGGCGTCCGTTGATCCCAGCGGCCACCCGGCGATGGCGCGGATGTGCTGTTCGAACTGGTCGCAGAGGCAGCCGTCCTGGGTCCAGTGGCCGGTGTTGTGCACCCGGGGGGCGATCTCGTTGACCAGCAGGGTTCCGTCCGCCAGCTCGAACAGCTCCACGCCGATGACTCCCACATAGGCCAGGCCGTCCAGAATGGCCTCGGCGATCTCGCGGGCGCGGGCGGCGGTGTCGGGGCGCACCTCGGCGGGGGCGAGGGTGGTGCGCAGGATGCCGTCGGCGTGGCGGTTCTCGCCCAGCGGATAGACGGCGATCTCGCCTTCCAGCCCGCGCGCGGCGATGATCGACAGCTCACGCACGAAGTCGGCCTTGGCCTCGAGGATGGCGGGGGCGCGGCCGATGGCCTCGAAGGCGGCTTCGGCCTCGTCGGCCGAGCGCACCCACGCCTGGCCCTTGCCGTCATAGCCTTCGCGCCGGGTCTTGAGCAGGGCGGGCAGGCCGATGCGGGGCAGGGCGGCGGTGATGTCGTCCGCCGAATCGATGGAGGCGAAGTCCACCGTCGCGGCCCCCACCGCATTCAGAAAGGTCTTTTCCGCCGAGCGGTCCTGCGCCACCGCCAGCGCCGTGGGGCCCGGCGCCACCGCCGCGCCGTTGACGGCCAGCAGGTCCACGGCCGCCGAGGGCACGTTCTCGAACTCGAAGGTGACCACGTCCGACAGTCGGCCCAGCGCCTCCAGCGCGTCGGGGTCGTCGAACGGGGCGGTGATCTGCTGGCGCGACACCCGGCCAGCGGGGCTTTCGGCCTGGGGGTCGAGGATCACCACGTCAAAGCCCAGCCGCGAGGCCGCCTGCGACAGCATCCTGCCCAGCTGGCCGCCGCCGAGAATGCCGATGCTGGAGCCGGGAGCGAGGGGGAAGCGCGCCATCAGTCCTCGACCGTCTCCGCGACCGAGGCGGTCAGGTCCGCGCGCCACTTTGTCAGTCGATCCGCCAGGGCCTCGTCCGAGAGGGCCAGAATCTGGGCGGCCAGCAGGCCCGCATTGGTGGCCCCCGCCTCGCCGATGGCCAGGGTCCCCACCGGCACGCCGCCGGGCATCTGGACGATGGAGAGCAGGGAATCGAGCCCCTTCAGCGCCTTGGACTTCACTGGCACGCCCAGCACCGGCAGCTCGGTCATGGAGGCGACCATGCCCGGCAGGTGGGCCGCGCCGCCCGCGCCCGCGATGATGACCTTGAAGCCTTCAGCCTTCGCGCCGCGCGAGAAGGCGACCAGCCGGTCGGGGGTGCGGTGGGCCGAGACGACGCGCGCCTCCCAGGCGACCTCAAGCGCGTCCAGCGCATCGGCGGCGCACTTCATGGTGGGCCAGTCCGAGCGGCTGCCCATCACGATGGCGACCAGGGGCGTCGAGCGGTCCATGAACCCTCCGGCGTCAAGGAAACAGCGGGCTTATAGGACCGGCGTTGCGCGAGCAACCGGGTGCGTTAGCATCGGTGAGTGAAACGGGGGTGAGTCGCGCCCCCGGCGGGGAGTTCGGGAGTGTCCGACGGTGGTCAGGGTCCGGTGAGCGGCGCGCTCGCGATCGACCTGGAAGGCGAGCTCCGGCGTCTGCGCGCGGAGGTCGAGGCCCTGCGCGCCCGGGCCGAGGCGGCCGAGGCCGCGGCGGACCACGATGTGCTGACCCCCGCCCTGAACCGACGCGGCTTCATGGAGGCGCTGCACCGGACGCTGGCCTATTGCCGCCGCCACGATGTGCCGGCGGTGCTGCTGTATCTGGATCTGGACGGCTTCAAGGGCGTGAATGATGCGCTGGGCCATCCGGCGGGGGACGCCGCGCTGAAGCGCGTGGCCGAACTGATGCTGGCCAATCTGCGCGAAAGCGACGCCGTGGGCCGTCTGGGGGGCGACGAGTTCGCCCTGCTGCTGCTGAACGCCGGGGCCGACGAAGGCCGCGACAAGGCCCGCCGCCTGCTGGAGGCCCTCAACGCCGACGGTTTCGAGTGGGAGGGCGAACGGGTGCCCCTGGGCGGCTCCTTCGGCGTGCGCGCCTATGCGGGCCAGCCCGACGCCGAAACCTGGCTGGCCGAAGCCGACGCCGCCATGTGGGTGAAGAAGAAGAGCCGCTGACCCTCCCGGACGCCGCGCCGCAGCGCGGAACGCGCCGATAACCGCTACGTTGGCTGTCCATGCCCGATTCCTCCTCCCGCCCGCGCGGCCGATCGCGCCGTTCCGTCCTGACCAGCCTGGGCCTGCTCGGCGTGGGCGGGGCGGCGGCGTGGTGGGCGCGGGAGAACCTGTTCTGGCCGGGACCGGGCGCGACCTTCGCCGAGGACGGGACCAGTGGCTGGCTGGCCTTCGCCACCGAGCACCGCCTGTTCGTCTCGACCCGGGCCATGATCGACGGCGTGGCGGTGGACGCCCTGATCGACAGCGGGGCCCAACGGTCGGTGGTGGACGCCACCCTCGCCGAGGAACTGGATCTGCCGCGCCGCCTCAGCCCGCCCCAGATCGCCTATGGCCTGGGCGGCGGGGCTCAGCTGGGCCATGCGGTCAACGCGGACGTGCGGCTGGGCTGGATGACCCTAAACGGGCTGACGGCGGGGGTGCTGGATCTGGGGCCGCTGGCGGCCAGCGGTCTGAACACCCGGTTGATCCTGGGCTATGACGTGCTGAGCCGGATGGCGCTGGACATCGATTTCCCGCGACGCCGCCTGCGTTTCGGGCGGGACGAGGCGACGGTGGCGCCGGCGGGAGCCCAGGTCCTGCCCGCCACGCGCGAGGGTCGGTCGCTGATGACCCGGGTGTCGGTGGAGGGCGCGGTGCTGGACGCGGTAGTGGACACCGGCGCCTCGCCCGCCCTGAGCCTGAACATGGAGGCGGCCACGGCTGCCGGGCTTCTGGATGGCCGCGAGGCCCGCGACTCCTCCAGCATCGTTCTGGGCGGCGTGCTGGCGGGGCAGGTGGTCACGGCCCGCACCCTGACCCTGGGCGACCGCCTGTACGAGGATGTGGAGGTGCACGCCTATCCGCGCAGCGCCCTGCCGGGGGTGCCGGCGGTGCTGGCGGGCATGGGCCTGTTCCGCGACGATCGCCTGATCCTGGACATCGGCGCCGGACGGATGCTGGTCCACTGAACTGGGAACGGCTTGGTGAAAGGCGCCTTATGATCACGCCATGCCGCCTTCCGTCCTGAAACCCGAAGCCCTGCTGCGTCCCACGCCGAGAGGCCTGTGGTGCGAGCCGGGCGATTTCTACATCGACCCGCCGCGGCCCGTGGACCGGGCCGTCATCACCCACGGCCACGCGGACCATGCGCGGGCCGGGCACGGCTCCGTGCTGGCCACCCCCGAGACCCTGGCCATCATGGGCGAGCGCTACGGTCAGGATTTCGCGGGCCGGACCCAGGGTCTCGCGTACGGCGAGACGACCGAGGTCAACGGCGTGTCGGTGCGCTTCGCCCCGGCCGGCCACGTGCTGGGCTCGGCCCAGGCGGTGCTGAGCCATCGCGGCCTGACCGTGGTGGCGTCCGGCGACTACAAGCGGCGGCGCGATCCCACCTGCGCCCTGTTCGAGCCGGTGCCCTGCGACGTCTTCATCACCGAGGCCACCTTCGGCCTGCCCGTGTTCCGCCATCCGCCGGACGCGGGCGAGATCGGCCATCTGCTCAAGTCCGTGGCCCAGTTCCCGGAGCGGGCCCACCTGGTCGGGGCATACGCCCTCGGCAAGGCGCAGCGGGTCATCCGGCTGCTGCGGGAGGCGGGCTATGACGAGACCATCTACGTGCACGGCGCGCTGGAGCGCCTGAACCGGCTGTACGAACATTACGGCGTCGATCTGGGACCGCTGGCGCCAGCCACTGGATCGAAGGCGGACTTCGCCGGGAAGATCGTGGTGGCGCCGCCCTCGGCCATCGCGGACCGGTGGAGCCGGCGCTTTCCCGATCCGGTCACGGCCTTCGCCTCCGGCTGGATGCGGGTGCGGGCCCGGGCCCGGCAGCGGGGCGTGGAACTGCCGCTGATCCTGTCGGACCACGCCGACTGGGACGAGCTCACCGACACCCTGACCGAGCTGAGGCCGGATCAGGTCTGGATCACCCACGGGCGGGACGACGCCCTGTGCCGCTGGGCCGAACTGAACGGCCTGAACGCCCGGGCCCTGCATCTGGTGGGCTATGAGGACGAGGACGACGAAGAGATGGGCGGGGAGGTCGACGGCTGATGCGCGCCTTCGCCACCCTGCTGGACCGGCTGTCCATGACCGCGTCGCGCAACGCCAAGCTGACCCTGATGCGCGACCATCTGATCGATGCGCCGGACCCCGACCGGGGCTGGGCCCTGGCGGCCCTGACCGGGGCCCTGTCCTTCAAGGCCGCCAAACCCGCCATGATCCGCCAGGCCGTCGAGGGCCGGGTCGATCCCGAGCTGTTCCGCCTGTCCTATGACTATGTGGGCGATCTGGCCGAGACCGTCGCCCTGATCTGGCCGGCGCAACACGGCGCCAACCGCGAGCCGGAGCTGTCGGAGGTCATCAACGCCCTGACCCATGCGAAGCGCGGCGAGGTGCAGGGGCTGCTGGAAGGCTGGCTGGACGCGCTGGACGCCGACGGACGCTGGGCCTTGCTGAAGCTGTTGACCGGCGGCCTGAGGGTCGGCGTCTCGGCGCGGCTGGCGTGGCAGGCGGCGGCGGACTTCGGCGGGGTCGCGGTGGCCGACATCCAGGAGGTCTGGCACGCCCAGGAGCCGCCCTACGCCGACCTGCTCGCCTGGCTGGAGGGCAAGGCCGAGCGGCCCTCCGCCGACGCCCACGGCCGCTTTCGCCCCGTCATGCTGGCCCAGCCGCTGGACGAGGAGACCGACCTGCCGAAGCTGGACCCGGCCGCCTACGCCGCCGAATGGAAATGGGACGGCATCCGCGTCCAGGCGGTGTCCGAGAGCGGGGTGAAGCGGCTGTACAGCCGCACGGGCGAGGACATCTCCGGCGCCTTTCCCGACGTGCTGGAGGCCCTGACCTATGAAGGAGTCATCGACGGGGAACTGCTGGTTATGCGCGACGGCCAGGTCGCGTCCTTCGGCGACCTGCAGCAGCGGCTGAACCGCAAGACCGTGGATGCGAAGTTAATCGCCGCCAATCCGGCGGGGGTGCGTGCCTATGACCTGCTGGCGGCGGACGGCGAGGACCTGCGCGGCCTGCCGTTCGTGGAGCGCCGCGCGCGGCTGGAGGCCTTCGTGGCGGCGGCGTCTTCGGACCGCATCGACCTGTCGCCGATCCAGCCCTTCGGAACGTGGAAAGAGCTCGCCGCCCTGCGCCTCGCGCCGCCGCCGGGCGATCCCGCCATCGCCGAGGGGCTGATGCTGAAGCGGCTGGACAGCGTTTATGAGGCCGGGCGCCCCAGGGGGCCGTGGTTCAAGTGGAAGCGCGACCCGCACCTGATCGACGCGGTGCTGATGTACGCCCAGCGCGGGCACGGCAAGCGGTCCAGCTTCTATTCCGACTACACCTTCGGCGTCTGGGTGGAGGACGCCGACGGCGCCCATGTCCTGACCCCGGTGGGCAAGGCCTATTTCGGCTTCACCGACGAGGAGCTGAAGCAGTTGGACAAGTTCGTGCGCGACCACACCACCGACCGCTTCGGCCCCGTGCGCGCCGTGCGGGCGGACCGGGAGTTCGGCCTGGTGCTGGAGGTGGCGTTTGAGGGGTTGCAGCGGTCGAAGCGGCACAAGTCCGGGGTCGCCATGCGCTTTCCCCGCATCAGCCGCATCCGCTGGGACAAGCCGTCAAAGGAAGCGGACGAACTGGCGACGCTGGAACGGATGCTGGACTGAATCACCCAGCGAGCGGGCGCCGGTCTCCTCCCCATCCCTCGAGATGGGGAGGTGGCGCGGGCGCGTCTCAGCGCCCGTGACGGAGGGGGCGGCACAGGCGGTAAGGGATTGGCGTTTCGGACGGCAGGCGCCGAGCCGCCCCCTCCACCACGCCCTCGCGGGCGCGGTCCCCCTCCCCGGAAGCGGGGAGGAGAAGAGGTCAGCTGCGCGTCCGGTCCCAGACCCCGAACTCATGGGCGATGCACTGGGCGATCAGCTTGCGCCAGACGGGCTCGGCGATGGCGGGGGACAGGCCGGCCTCTTGCGACGCGGCAAGCACCTTGGCCACCACGTCCTCGATGCGCCAATCGTCATGGACCACGTCGCGGCTGGGCTTGATGCGCGCGGCGGCCTCCATGTAGCGCTGCCGTTCGGCCAGCAGGGCCACCAGCACGCGGTCGAGGGCGTCGACGCCCTCGCGCACCTGACTCATGTCGGCGCAGTCTTCGGGCGGGGTGCGAGGGTCGATGGAGATGGGCGCGGTCATGGTCCCGGCTTTAGGGGAGGGCGCGGCGCCCGCCAAGCCCGGTCAGCCCACGAAGGCCCGTTCCAGCACGAAATCGCCGGGCTCGGCGTTGGAGCCTTCCCGCATGCCGTAGCCTTCCAGCAGCTCGGCGGTCTCCTTGATCATGGCCATGGAGCCGCACAGCATGACGCGGTCCTTCGCCGGATCGAAGCCTTCCTCGAGGCCGAGGTCGCGGAAGTAGTCGCCCGAGCGGATGCGGTCGGTGATGCGGCCCGCATTGTGGAACGGCTCGCGGGTCACGGTGGGGTAATAGGTCAGCTGGGCCTTCGCCTCGTCGCCGATCAGCGGGTCCTCGTGGATGCCGCCCTCGAAGAATTCGCGATAGGCCAGATCCTCGGCCTTGCGCACCGTGTGGGTCACGATCACCCGGCCGAAGCGGGAATAGGTCTCCGGTTCGCGCGCCACGGACAGCCAGGGCGCCAGGCCCGTGCCCGTGCCGATCAGGTGCAGCCGTTCGCCGCCGGTCAGGGCGTCCAGCACCAGGGTGCCCGTGGGCTTCTTGCCCACCAGAACGGTGTCGCCGGGCTGGATCTTCTGCAGCCGGGAGGTGAGGGGGCCGTCGGCCACCTTGATGGAGAAGAACTCCAGCTCTTCGGCCCAGAAGGGGCTGGCCACCGAATAGGCGCGCACCAGCGGCTTGCCGGCCTCGGTGGGCAGGCCGATCATCACGAACTCGCCCGAGCGAAAGCGGAAATCCTCGGCCCGCGACAGGCCGAAGCTGAACAACTGGTCGGTCCAGTGTTTCACCCACAGCACCTCAGCCTCGTGATACGGGCTGGGCTTGGCGGGCTTTGCGGCGACGGCGAGAGTGTCGGTCATGGGGCTTCGACTTAAGCCCTTCGCTTCGCATGCGAAAGGTTCGCGGGCGCGACATTTTCTGCGGCGCGCCGATACCCCTGCTTATTTCACCGGTGTGGCGGAAAGTGTTGTCACGGGACGCTGAGCCGCTAGCTTGGCCGCCATGCGCACATTGCTTCTGGCCTCGAGCCTGCTTATCGCCCCGCCCGCCTTCGCCCAATCGCTGGACGTGGCCGCCCCCGTTTTGACCCCCGAGCGCGTCTTCGCCGACCCCAGCCTGAACGGTCCGGTCGCGCGCGGGGTCAGCCTGTCGCCGGACGGTGAGCTGGTGGCCTTCCTGCGGTCGCGCGAGGATGATGTGAACACCCTGGACCTGTGGGCCGCGCCCACCGGCGAGGGCGAGCCCTACAAGCTGATCGACGCCCGGGCGCTGGTCCCGGACGCCGGCGAACTGTCCGAGGCCGAGGTGGCGCGGCGCGAGCGCATGCGCATCAGCCAGCGCGGGGTGGTGGAGTATTCCTGGGACGAGCAGGGCCGCTACATCCTGGCGCCGCTGGAAGGCGACATCTTCCTGGCCGACCGCAACGGCGAGGTCCGCCGCCTGACCGAGACCGAGGGCGACGAGATCGACGCCAAGGTGTCGCCGCAGGGAACCTGGGCCTCCTGGGTGCGCGACCAGAACCTGTACATCCAGCCGCTGGCTGGCGGCGATGAGCGCGCCGTCACCACCGACGGCGACGGCCTGATCACCTGGGCCACGGCCGAGTTCATCGCCCAGGAGGAGATGGACCGGGACACCGGCTACTGGTGGAGCCCGGACGAGAGCCGCATCGCCCTGACCCGCGTGGACGAGAGCACCGTCGATGTGATCCCGCGCCTGGACATCCAGGGCGGCGGCGCCACCACCATCGAGCAACGCTACCCCCGCGCCGGGCGGCCCAACGCCGTCGTCGACCTGTTCATCCATGACGTGGCCTCGGGCGAGCGGATCGAGGTGGATATGGGCGAGAACGACGACATCTATCTGGCCCGCGTGAACTGGTCCGCCGACGGCGGCGTGCTCTATGTCCAGCGCCAGTCGCGGGACCAGCAGACCCTGGACCTGCTGGCCGTGGATCCGGCCACGGGCGAAAGCCGGGTCATCGTCACCCAGACCGATGACGCCTGGGTCGAGCTGACCCACGACTTCCATGCCTTGTCCGACGGCAGGTTCATCTGGTCCACGGAGGAGACCGGCTGGCGTCACCTCCATCTCTATGAGGCCGACGGCACGATGGTCCGGTCTCTCACCCACGGCGACTGGCCGGTGAAGGCGCTGGAGGGGGTCAACGAGGAAACCGGCGAGGTCTTCTTCACCGCCTCGCTCAGCGTGCCCACCCCCGTCGAGGATCTGCCTTTCCCGATCCCTCGCGGGCACACCACCTGCCGCCTGCCGGGCAACCAGGTCACCATGTGCGATCACATGAGCGAGGCGCCGACCACCCAGCGGTTGTGGCGCGCGCGGCTGGACCGGATGGTCAGCCAGCTGGAGCCCGTCACCCCCGACGGCGGCTGGTGGACCGTGGCGATGAACGGGCCCGGCACGGCCTTCGTGGGGACCTATTCGGATCCCGAGACGCCCTCGCAGACGGGTCTGTATTCCTCCGACGGAACCCTGATCCGCTGGATCGAGGAGAACCGGCTGGACGAGGATCATCCCTATTATCCCTATCTGGCCCGGCACCGGACGCCGGAATACGGCGTGCTGGACACCGCCAACCACGCACGGCTGGTCTGGCAGATCACCACGCCGCCGGACTTCGACCCGTCGCGGCGCTATCCGGCGGTGATCCAGGTCTACGGCGGACCGTCGGGCGGCGGCGTGCGCCGTTCGTGGCAGCCCCTGACCACACGCCTTCTGAACGAGGCCGGATACGTTGTCTTCCGCATCGACAACCGGGGCGAGGGCGATCGGGCGGCGTCGTTCAAGCGGGCGCTCTACCGCAACATGGGCACGGTGGAGATCGAGGATCAGGTGGCCGGCGCGAACTATCTGCGCAGCCTGCCGTACATCGACGCGGACCGCATCGCGGCCATGGGCTGGAGCTACGGCGGGTTCATGACCCTGCACATGCTGACCGAACCGGAGATGGGCCTGGCCTCGGCCATTTCGGGCGCGCCGGTGACGGACTGGAGCCTGTACGACACCCATTACACCGAGCGGTTCATGTCGACGCCGCAGGACAACCCGGACGGCTACGCCGCCTCGGACGTGGTGGATCAGCTGGACCTGATGACCGGGCGGTTGCTGCTGCTGCACGGCATGGCCGACGACAACGTCATCTTCGAGAACACCACCCGCGTGCTCAACGCGCTGCAGGAACAGAGCGTCCCGTTCGAGACCATGCTCTATCCCGGCCAGCGCCACGGCATCCGCGGCAACCCGCGCCAGCTGCACCAGTGGCGCACCTATCTGGACTTCCTGGACCGCACCATCGGGGAGCGGAGCGAATAACTGAACCGCCCATCCCGGCGAGCGCCGGAATCCAGATGGCAGAGTCTCAAGGGGGCAGACAGATGAACCATGCGTCCAAAGGCGCCGCGCGGGATCTGGATTTCGGCATTCGCCGGAATGGGCGAAAGGGGTGGATCACCCTCTTTCTGGGCTTGGCTTTGCTGTTGTCGCCGGCGGTGGTCCAGGCGGCTGACTGTGGCGATCCGTGTGAAGCCGGAGACTTACTCTGCTGGGCCGAGCAGCCCGTTGATGCGGCGGCGCCGATCTTCGACCCGGGCGGGCCCGATGTCGAAGACGTGCGGGCCTATGCGGAGGTGCTGGCTGAGTCACGAAACGCGGCGGAAATCATCGAGTCTCCGCAGGGATGGGGAGATGCGATCACCGCGATCGGCGTCAATGCCGATCTGGATCGAGGGTCCACCAATGCCGTGTTGCGCTGGAACACGGCCCTGTTCCGAAGTGACTTCTTTGACCGGGAGGTTGGCGTCGGCGCCCTTTGCGGCGTTCCCGTCCTCATCAAGGACAACATCGAGACCGCCGACATGCCCACCACCGCCGGGTCGCTGGCGCTGGTGAACAATGCGCCGGGCCGGGACGCGCCGCTGGTGGCGCGGCTGCGCGCGGCGGGCGCCGTGATCGCGGGCAAGGCCAACCTGTCCGAATGGGCCAATTTCCGGGGCGAGGGCTCCATCAGCGGCTGGAGCGCCGTAGGCGGCCAGACACGCAACCCCCATGCCCTGGACCGCAATCCCTGCGGCTCGTCCTCGGGCAGCGCGGCGGCGGTGGCGGCGGGGCTGGTTCCGGCGGCCATCGGCACCGAGACCGACGGCTCCATCGTCTGCCCGGCGGCGGCCAACGGCGTGGTCGGCTTCAAGCCGACGGTGGGTCTGGTGTCGCGCACCCACATCATCCCCATCAGCGCCAGCCAGGACACCGCCGGCCCCATCACCCGCACGGTGGAGGATGCCGCCCTGATCCTGTCCGTCATCGCCGGGACCGACCCGGCCGATCCGGCCACGGCCGAGGCGGACGCCCGCCGGACCGACTACCGCGCGGCGCTGGACGCCGCTTCGCTGGCGGGCGTGCGCATCGGCGTGGCGCGCTTCCTGAGCGGCTATCACGACGGGACCGACGCGGTGTTCGAGGCGGCCCTGGCCGATCTGCGCGCCGCCGGAGCCGAGCTGGTGGAGATCACGGATGGGCCGGACATGGGGGCCATGGGCGAGGCCGAGTTCACCGTCCTGCTGACCGAGTTCAAGGCCGGGCTGAACGCCTATCTGGCCTCCACCGACCCGGCGCAGGTGCCTGCCCGCACCCTGGCCGATCTGATCGCCTTCAACGAGGCGACGCCGCGTGAATTGGCCCTGTTCGGGCAGGAGTATTTCGTTCAGGCCGAGGCCGCCGGCGGGCTGGACGATCCGGACTACATCGCCGCCCGCGACACCGCCCGCCGTCTGGCCGGACCCGAAGGCATCGACCGGCTGCTGGCCGAGCATGACGTGGTCGCTCTCGTCGCGCCCACGGGCGGACCGGCCTGGCCCACGGACCCGGTTCTCGGCGATAATTTCTCCGGCTCGTCCAGCACCCTGGCCGCCGTGGCGGGCTATCCGCACCTGACGGTTCCCATGGGTTTCGTGCGCGGCCTGCCTGTAGGGCTATCGATCTTCGGCGCCCGGTGGGACGACGCCCGCATCCTGTCGCTGGGCTACGCCTATGAGCAGCAGAGCCGGGCCTTCCGGGCGCCGGCCTTCCCGGACAGCGTCAATGACGACGAGGACATCGCGCCGCTGCTGCGCCCCGCCGCCTCGCAGTAGGAACCACCGGGCCCCGCCGCCGTTGAGAGCCGGTGGAAAATCAGATCCTTATCAATGTCATCGGCACGGGCGCGGCCCTGTGCACCATCACCAGCTTCGTGCCGCAGATCCTCAAGATCATCCGCGAGCGTGACGCCTCGTCGGTGTCGCTGCGCATGTACGCCCTGACGGTGGGCGCCTTTTCGCTATGGACGGTCTACGGCGTCATGCTGGGCGCCTGGCCGCTGGTGGCGGCCAACAGCGTGTCCCTGACCCTGGCGGTCACGGCCCTCATCTGCAAATGGCGCTTCCGGGACGGAGACCCGGAGGACTGACGACTCCTCCCCACATCGTGGGGAGGGGGACCGCGCGGGCGATTCAGCCCGCGTGGTGGAGGGGGCGGCTCGGTGATTGCGGAACGGGTCGCCAATCCCTGACTCCCGCGCCGCCCCCTCCGTCACGGGCGCTCAGTCGCGCCCGCGCCGCCTCCCCATCTCAAGCGATGGGGAGGAGAATTCAGGCAACCGCAAACACCTTCGCCATGAGCCGTTCCAGCCATTCGGCGTCCACGGCGTCGAAGGCGGACTTTTCGGTGGCGTCCACGTCCAGCACGGCGATCAGGGCGCCGGACGGGTCGAGGACCGGGACCACGATTTCGCTGGCAGAGCGCGAATCACAGGCGATGTGACCGGGGAATGCATGCACGTCCTCGACGATCTGGGTGCGGCGCTCGGCCGCCGCCGTCCCGCACACGCCGCGTCCGAAGGCGATGCGCAGACAGCCCAGCGTGCCCTGATAGGGACCCACCACCAGTTCGTCGCCTTTGGTCGCATCCACCACGTAGAATCCCGTCCAGAAAAAGCTCGGAAAGGCGTCGGCCAGCATGGACGAGACCGTGGCCATTCGGGCGATGCGATCCGGCTCGCCGTCCAGCACAGCAAGGATTTCGGCCTCCACCTCGGCATAGCGGGCGGCCTTGTCGGCGGGGCGGTCGTCTCGGGCGGCGTAGGCCATGGGCTCTCCTGTTGCCCGGGGGATATAGGTCCACAGAAACCTTTGTGACAGCCCCCGCCTGCTCGTGCGTCAGGCGAACAGCCAAGCCTTTGATTCGCCTTGTGAACGCATAATTTCGCCATCATGCGGCAACGCTTGGGCGGGCTTGACGTTAACCTCTCGTTAACCTTGACAGAAGGTTAACTCGACCGGATCGTCCCGGTCGAACAGGGTTACGCGCGGGCCGCCTGGGTCCTCTAGTCAGCGGGGCGTTATGGACGATCACGACCACCCTGAGTCCAGAAGGCGTGGATTCGATCGGTTCACCCGCTCCGGCGGGGGCGGGCCGCTGCCGTTCATCGCGGCGGCGGTGGTGATCGTGCTGGCCGTTCTCGGCGCGATGATGCTGTCCGGATTCGGCGATCGGGGCCTGCGGTTCTGGTCGCGCGGCGATCCGGCGTCCGCCGCCTGTCCGCGCCCGGCGTCCGTCACCGGCGCCGAGTTCAACGATCAGGAAGCGGGCATCCGGCGCCTTCGCCGTCTGGCGTTCCGGGGCGACTTCTTCGCCCAGCTGGAGCTGGGCGGACGCTACGCCGCCGTGCGCGCCACCGACCGCAATCTGGAAGACCCCATCGAGAGCTCGGTCTGGTACGCCATGGCCCTCGCCAACACCGAGGGTTTCGCGCCGATCAACAGCGCCCGGCGCAGCGGTCTCGGCGCATGGCGACCCCTGTCCGGCTATGACGACTGCCGGGCCTTCGAGCGCCGCGTCGCCTACCAGCGCCTGGATGGCCAGCTGTCGCGCATGACCCGCGAAGAACAGGAAGAGGTTCGCGACCGGGTCATCTATGTGCTGTCGACCCAGGACGCGGACGGATACCGCACCCTGGCCCGTCTGCACGACGAGCTTTACGGCCCCTTCGGCGAGCCGATCGACAATGTTCAGGCCCGCGAGGCCTGGGGCCACGGCGCCGGCCCGGCCGGTCCGCGCAGGGTGGGCCGCACGGGCCGTCATGCGGCCGTGAACCTGTTCCCGCGCAATGATGTGGACGCCTATCTCTACAACTATCTGGCGGTGCAGACCGGGGACGTGGGCGCCTATGTGCTGCTGCGCGACTTCGAGGCCTCGACGCCCGCCCGCTCGCGCTACGGCGCCTTCGTGGAGGCCAAGGCCCGCCAGTGGGTGCCGCCGTTCGAGTTCTATCCCAACGAGGCGCCCCGCTCGGGCGTGCCCCATTCGGACGAAAGCCGGTCGCGCGGCGACGCCTATGACTACGCCCTGACGCGGATCACCGAACTGCCCTTCGTCCATGTGGGCCGGGCCCTGCGCTACCTGGGCGTGACCGACACGGTCGCCTCGGCGCCCAACGCCCTGTCCAAGCGGCAGGTGGAAACCCTGGAGGCCATGCTGGGCCACGCCATGGAGGGGCGGCTGTCCTATCAGGAGCGGCTGCGCGCCATCCAGCTGGCGGCGGTCAACGGCTCGTCCGAGGCCCAGCTGGTGCTGGCGGTCATGTATGCGGAGGGTGTCGGGGTGCCGGCCGATTACGCCCGCTCGTTCCACTGGTTCCAGGAGGCGGACCGTCAGGGCTCGCCCGAGGCCAAGTTCGCCATGTCCAGCTACTTCGCCCTCGGCGTGGCCGGCGTGGCGGATCAGGACAAGGCCGAGGCCGTGGTCTTCCGCATCGAATCCGCGCTGTCGGGCTTCACCCCGTCGGCGTCCCGCCTGCAGGCCGTCCTGGCCCAGGTCTCGCGCGCGCAAAGCCGATAGAGGCGCTGGAAATGAAAAAGCCCATCTTCACCCCCGCCCGCGTCACCCTCGCCGCCGTCGTGTCGGGCATGGCCCTGATCGGTCTGGCGGGACTGGCGGACAGCCCGGCCAGCGCCCAGACCGCCGCCAAGGTCGAAAGCCAGACCCGGCCCAATTTCGGCATCCTGCTCGACCCGCCCACCCGCACCCGCGCCCGGCCCCAGCGTCGCTGGAGCTATGGCGATCACCGCCGCCGCTGGGACCACGGCTATGGCCGCGGTCCCGGCTATCCGCCGCCGCCCGTGGCCAGCGAGCAGGTGGTCCTGATCGACTGCGGCGGCAATCCCGGCTCGGGTGGTCTTGAGAACGCGGTGGCCCGCGTGGCGCCGGGCGGCACCCTGATCATCCGGGGCCGCGCGGGCGCCTGCGTGGGCTGGCTCAACATCGACAAACCCATGACCATCATGGGCGACGCCGGCTTCGACCGCCGAGACTGGGACCGCTCGCCGTCCGCCACCATCCAGGCGCCCGACGGCCTGCCCTGCATGACGGTGGCCCAGGGTGTGCGGGTCGAGGTGCGCGACATCGTGTTTGAGTCCCGCAATGCCGGGGAGGCGGCCTGCGTGGTGGGCTACGGCGCCCAGATGATCTTCGACCGAACCGGCTTCCGCCACGGCGGGGACGAGCCGGCCATCTATGCGGACGGCGGGACGCTGGACATCCGCAACAGCGTCATCGAGGCCCACACCATCGCTCCGGCCATCGTCGCCGACGGCGCCGGCGTGTCGGTCTATGAGGTGGACATCACCCACGCCCAGGCGGGGATGGAGCTGATTCCCGGCCCCGGCCAGACCGCCCAGCTGACCCGTGTGTCCATGAAGGGCACCGAGGCGCCGAACAATTTCGGGCCCCGCTCCATCGGCCTGATGGTGCGGTCGGGCCGCGACTACGGTCGGGTCATCGTCGAGGGCTCGCGCATCTGCGGCTATGTTGAGGGGGTGGCCATCGAGGGGGCCTCGGTGGAGGTGCGCGACAGCCGCATCTGCCGCGCCGACAAGGGCGTTGTGCTCTACAACGGCGAACTGGTCCTGGCCGACAGCCGGGTGCGCGCCGACACCCTCGGCGTGGCCGCCGCCTCGGGCAGGGCTGTGATCACCGACAACGTCTTTGCAGGTGTGCGCCAGCTGGTGTTCGCCGAGGACCGCGCCTCGGTCGAGGAAAGCGGCAACCGCGTCTGGTCGCGCCACGACATCTGCCGGCCCCGGTTCCAGCCTCGCTACCGCGACCGCTATGCCTTCGAGCCGGCGCGCGGCCAATCCTGGCAGTGCCAGTACGACCCCTATCCCCGCGACTGGTGGGCCCAGGACGACGGCTGGTACGGCGATCCCTATCAGGACTACGCCTACGGTCTGGACGGCTGGGACCGCTACAATCAGGGCTACGGCTGGTACGACCAGAACGGGCGCTACACCTATGACGACCGCTATGTGGGCGACAGCCGCTGGAACAGGGGCGGCCGTCGCGGCTGGGGCTGGTAGGCCTCAGCCCAGCGCGCGCCGGGCCAGCCCCGCAGCGTCGTCCACCCGGGTCCCCGCCGCCTTGCGCTCGGAATAGCGGTCCACCAGCCCCTGCGCGTGAGGTCGCGTCAGCACGGTGAAGCGGACCAGTTCCTCCATCACGTCCACGATCCGGTCATAGTAGGCCGAAGGCTTCATGCGGCCCGCCTCGTCGAATTCCTGCCAAGCCTTGGCCACGCTGGACTGGTTGGGAATGGTGATCATGCGCATCCATCGGCCCAGCAGCCGCATGGTGTTGACGGCGTTGAAGGACTGGGAGCCGCCGGACACCTGCATGACCGCCAGCGTCCGCCCCTGCGTCGGGCGCACCCCGCTCATATTCAGGGGGATATGATCGATCTGCAGCTTCATCAGGCCCGAGACCTGACCGTGCCGCTCGGGGCTGGACCAGACCATGCCCTCGGACCACAGGGCGTGTTCGCGCAGTTCGTGCACCGCCGGATGGTCGTCGCCCGCGATCTGGTCGGTCAGGGGCAGGTCGGACGGGTCAAAGATGCGGGTGTCGCAGCCCATCATCTGCAGCAGTCGCGCGGCTTCCTCCGCCGCCAGCCGCGAGTAGGACCGCTCGCGCAGGGAGCCGTACAGCAGCAGGATGCGCGGCGGATGATCCATCGGCCCCAGATCCAGCGCCGGGCGGGCGTGCAGGTATTCCGGGTCCAGCGCGGGCAGGTGATCCGGGTCGGGCAGGGGGCGCAGACGCTCCATCAGCGCACTTCCTTCGGCGGGGCGGTGTCGGGGAACCAGCGGCGGCCCATCCACAGGGCCACCGAAACCAGCAGGATCAGCACCGGCACCTCCACCAGCGGGCCGATGACGGCGGCGAAGGCCACCGGGCTGGCCAGGCCGAAGGCGGCGATGGCCACGGCGATGGCCAGTTCGAAATTGTTCGAGGCGGCGGTGAAGGCCAGGGCGGTGGTGCGCGGATAGTCCGCCTCGATCAGCTTGCCCATCAGGAAACTGACCACGAACATAACCAGGAAGTAGATGGTCAGCGGCACGGCGATGCGCAGGGCGTCCAGCGGCAGGGCGGCCACATCGGAGCCCTTCAGGCTGAACATGGCCAGGATGGTGAACAGCAGGGCGATCAGGGTGATCGGCCCGATGCGCGGGATGAAGCGGGTCTCGTACCAGTCCTCCCCCTTGCGGGCGACCAGCACGCGGCGGGTCAGGTACCCGCCCAGGAAGGGCACGCCCAGATAGATCAGAACGGCCCCGGCGACGGTCCAGATGCTGATGTCGATGACGCTGCCCTCCAGCCCGAACAGGGGCGGCAGGACGGTCAGGAACAGCCAGGCGTAGACGCTGAAGAACAGGATCTGGAACACCGAGTTGAACGCCACCAGCCCGGCCACATACTGATTGTCGCCCCGCGCCAGCTGGTTCCAGACCAGCACCATGGCGATGCACCGGGCCAGGCCGATCAGGATGACCCCGGTCATGTACTCCGGATAATCGCGCAGGAAGATCACCGCCAGGGCGAACATCAGCACCGGCCCCAGCACCCAATTCTGGAACAGGGACAAGGCCAGCACCCGCTTGTCGGCGAACACCCGGGGCAGGGCCTCGTACTTCACCCGCGCCAGCGGCGGATACATCATCAGGATCAGGCCGATGGCGATGGGGATATTGGTGGGCCCCACCGACAGGCTGTCCAGCCAGACGGGCAGGCCGGGGATCAGCGAGCCCAGCGCCACCCCCGCCAGCATGGCGGCGAAGATCCACAGCGTCAGCCAGCGGTCGAGGAACGACAGGCGGCGCGGCGGGCCCTGATCCTGAACGACGGTGTCGACCATCAGCGCACCCGGTTTCCGGCGTCGTCGATGATCACCTCGCCGTCTTCCTTGACGAAGGGCTTCAGAGCCACGCCGGGCAGCAGGTCCAGCACCGCCTCGGACGGACGGCACAGCTTCACCCCCGCAGGCGTGACCACGATGGGCCGGTTCAGCAGCACCGGGTGCCCCTCGACCGCGTCCAGCAATTGGTCGTCGCTGAGGCCCTCATCGTCCAGCCCCAGCTCGGCGTATGGCGTGCCCTTCTGCCGCAGCACGTCGCGCAGCGGGACGCCCATGCGCGCCACCATGTCAGCGATCAGGGCGCGGGTCGGCGGGGTCTTCAGATACTCCACCACGTGGGGCTCGATCCCCAGATGCCGGATCAGCTCAAGGGTGTTGCGCGAGGTTCCGCAGGCGGGGTTGTGATAGATGACAATGTCCATGATCAGTCCGTTGCACATGGGTTCAATGCGGCCAGCAACGGCCGGCAGATGTCGGCGCGCCCGCCGCAGCAATCCTTGAGCAGATAGAGAACAAGACCACTGATCCGCTCAACGTCCGCGCGATAGACGATGGAGCGCCCGCGCCGCTCGCCCCGCACCAGACCGGCGCGCGACAGCACGTTCAGATGAGCCGACAGGGTGTTGGCGGGCGCCGCCAGCGCCTGCGCCAGATCCCCCGCCGCCAGCCCTTCGGGCTCACGCGCCACCAGCAATCGAAACGCCTCCAGCCGCGTGGGCTGGCCCAGGGCGGCAAGGGCGGTCAGGGCGTCTTCGGATTCCATAATTCCAGAATAATGGAATTGATGGGACAGGCAAGGTCGAGCTGGACCCGGGCGGCCAGACCCCGGAAGACTGAATCAGCCGGGCAAGGGCGCCTTCATCGCGTCGATGAACACGCGCAGGGCGGGCGGCGGATTTCGCCGCCCCGCGTAATAGAGGTAGTTGGGTGGCAGCCTTGGACGCCAGTCGTCCAGCAGGCTGATCAGGGCCCCCGAAGCCAGATGCGGCGCGGCCTGGGTCTCCAGCACACAGGCGACGCCCAGGCCTGCCACCGCCCCCGCGCACAGCATGTCGATGTCGTTGGTGACGAAGGTCCCGGCCACGTCCATGGCCAAGGTCTGGCCTTCCCGCTCGAAGGTCCACGGGAACAGGGACCCCGCCGTTGGAAGGCGGTAGCTCAGGCAACAGTGGGTTTCCAGGTCCTGCGGCGTTTCGGGGGTTCCGGCCCTGCGCAGATAGGCTGGCGCCGCAACCATGCTCAGACGCACGCCGTCGTCGAGCCGCACCGAGACCATGTCCTGCTCAAGAGACGGCAGGCGTCGGATGCCGGCGTCGAACCCCGCCCGCACGATGTCGATCAGACCATCGTCGACCACCAGTTCAACCGTAACCTCCGGCCAGGCGTCCGAGAACGCTTTCAGGCGGGGAAGCACCAGGCCGAAGGCCGCGGAGCGATGGGCGCTGACCCGGACGCGACCGGCCGGCTTCGCCCGGTCCGTGTCCAGGGCGGAAAGGGCGGCGTCCACTTCGGCCATGGCCGGGCGAAGACTGGCCAGCAGACGTTCTCCAGCCTCGGTGGGCGCCACGCTGCGGGTGGTGCGGTTGAGCAGCCGCATTCCCATGCGCGCTTCCATCAGACGCATCCGGTGACTGAGCGCGGATGCCGTCACCCCGAGACCGGCGCCCGCCCGGGTGAACCCGCCCGCCTCCACAATGGCGGCGAAGATGGCCAGATCGTTCCAGGTGTCGCGGTCCATTGTTGAGTCCTGCTCAAAGGGTCTCGTAGCCAACGGCCGCTACCGCTCAACGGCTTACATGTCCAATTCAGGCTCCGGATTTAGACAGGAGCCTCGCCATGTCCCTCGCCCACTATCGCCCCCTCGGCCGTTCCGGTCTGATCGTCAGTCCGCTCGCCCTGGGGACCATGACCTTCGGCGTCGCGCGCTGGGGCATGGCGCGTCCCGAGGCCGAGGCTGTTGTCGACGCCTATGTGGACGCGGGCGGCAACCTGATCGACACCGCCGACGTCTATGCCGGCGGTGGCGGCGAGACGATGCTGGGCGAGATCATCGCGGACCGCCGAAACCGCGATCAGCTTGTTCTGGCCACCAAGTCGGGCTTCGCCGTCGGACAGGGGCCGCATGCAGGGGGCAACGGCGCCAAACACATCCACGCTGCCCTCGAGGGTTCGCTGCGCCGGCTGAAGACCCACTATATCGACCTGTACTGGGTCCACGTGTGGGACTCGCTGACGCCGCCCGAAGAGTTGCTGGAGACCATGTCCGCGCTCGTGAGGGCCGGGAAGATCCGCTACTGGGGCCTGTCGAACACTCCGGCCTGGTATGTCGCCCGCATCGCCACCTTGGCCGCGGCGAGCGGACGGCCCGGACCGATCGCGCTCCAGTATTTCTACTCGCTGGTCAGCCGCGAGATCGAGGCGGAGCACTTGCCGCTGGCGCTGGACACGGGGCTGGGCGTGATGCCCTGGAGCCCGCTCGCCTATGGGCTGTTGACCGGCAAGTACGACCGCGCGGCGGTGGAGGCGGCCCCGTCGCGAGCCGGCGGCCTGACGATCGAGGCGGCCGACGGGACGACGAAGGCCGAAGGCGGCGCCCGGCTGGATGGCGCCAACCCGTTCGGCGACACCCTCTTCACCGAGCGCAACTGGGCCATCGTGGACGCGCTCAAGGCCGTGGCTTCCGAGATCGGCGAGCCGCCCGCCAGGGTCGCCCTGGCCTGGGCTCTGTCGCGCCCGGCGGTGGACACGGTCCTGATCGGCGTCAGCCGGGTCAGCCAGTTGCAGGACAACATCGGCGCGGTGGAGCTGCGTCTGTCCCCGGCGCACCTCGCCGCCCTCGACGAGGCCACCCGACCCGATCTTCCGATGATGTACGGCCTTTTCAGCGACGAGATGCGCCGGCAGGTCGTCTATGGCGGCGCCGACGTGCGCACCCGTCGCTAGCTGAATGGCGACGGCGGTAGGCGCGGAGGGACTCGAACCCCCAACCAGACCGTTATGAGCGGTCGGCTCTAACCATTGAGCTACGCGCCCGCCGTGGCGGAGCGGACTGGCTAGCAGGCGCGGCGGTCATGGGAAAGCCTGCAACATTACGCCCATGCCGGACTGGATGAACGGAACCTGCACCCCGGCGCCAAGCGTTCATTCAGACGCAAAAGGCCAAGGTTCGGCCACGGCTGGGGCGCACGCTCCCGCCGGACGCACAACAGGACGCTCCGAAGGAGACATAATGACCCGCTTTTCCCCCCGCGCCGTCGCCGTGGCCCGCCCC
>Ga0208179_1000179_pt1 | contig 46999 bp, 46 predicted proteins | sample Malvired_Geostar_FD_184238 | JGI IMG/M metagenome (GOLD analysis project Ga0208179, IMG submission 184238) | Marine viral communities from the Global Malaspina Expedition - Malaspina viral metaG DeepMed_Geostar (SPAdes) (version 2) | ecosystem: Environmental > Aquatic > Marine > Oceanic | place... | reverse complement strand
CCGCTCCACGCCCGCCCCCCGTGCCAACGATCCGGGCTTCTACAACGACAAGGTGGTCCGCCAGTTCACCTACGCCTCCATCTTCTGGGGGATCGTGGGCATGCTGGTGGGCGTGCTGATCGCGGCGCAGCTGTACTGGCCGGCGCTGAACTTCGAGATCCCGTGGCTGAGCTTCGGCCGACTGCGCCCGATCCACACCAACGGCGTGATCTTCGCCTTCGGTGGTTCGGCGCTGTTCGCTACCAGCCTCTACATCGTCCAGCGCACCTGCCATGTCCGGTTGATCTCGGACCGGCTCGCCTCGTTCGTGTTCTGGGGCTGGCAGCTGGCGCTGGTCGCGGCGGTGGTGACCATGGCCGCGGGGCAGACCCAGGCGAAGGAATACGCCGAGATGGAATGGCACGTGGACCTGCTGATCGCGGTGGTCTGGGTGGCGTACGGCTGGCTGTTCTTCGGCACCATCACCAGGCGCAAGGTGCCGCACATCTACGTGGCGAACTGGTTCTTCGGCGCCTACATCATCGCCATCGCGCTGCTGCACATCGTCAACAACCTCGCCATCCCGGTGGATTGGACCAAGTCCTACTCGGTCTACACCGGCGCGGTCGATGCGATGGCGCAGTGGTGGTACGGCCACAACGCGGTCGGCTTCATGCTGACCACCAGCTACCTGGGCATGATGTATTACTTCGTGCCCAAGCAGGCCGGGCGGCCGATCTACTCCTACCGCCTGTCGATCGTGCACTTCTGGGCGCTGATTTCGGTCTACATGTGGGCCGGCCCGCACCACCTGCACTACACCGCCCTGCCGGACTGGGTGCAGTCGGTCGGCATGGTGTTCTCGCTGATCCTGCTGGCGCCGTCCTGGGGTGGCGCGATCAACGGCATCATGACCCTGTCGGGGGTGTGGCATAAGCTGCGCACCGATCCGATCCTGAAGTTCCTGATCGTCGCGCTCAGCTTCTACATGATCGCCACCTTCGAGGGCCCGCTGCTCTCGATCAAGACGGTCAACTCGCTGAGCCACTACACCGACTGGACCGTCGGCCATGTGCACGCCGGCGCACTGGGCTGGGTGGCGATGATCACCATTGGCTCGCTGTACTCGATGTACCCGCGCATCCTCGGGCTGCCGTCGATGTATTCGGTCAAGCTGATCGACGTGCACTTCTGGGTGCACACCATCGGCGTCGTCTTCTACATCTCGGCGATGTGGATCGCCGGCATCACCCAGGGCCTGATGTGGCGCGCCACCAATGGCGACGGCACGCTGACCTACTCGTTCGTCGAGTCGCTCAACGCCACCTATCCCTATTACCTGGGACGCCTGCTGGGCGGGCTGATGGTGTTCGCCGGCATGCTGGTGATGGCCTACAACTTCTGGCGCACCTGGCAGGCGGGCCGCGACGCGGCGCCGCAACCGGTGCTCGCCCCGCGCGACGACGTGCACGGCTGAGGACGCGGACATGGCATTCGGACACGAAAAACTCGAGAAGAACGTTGGCCTGCTGGCCGTGCTGGTGGCGGTTGCGCTGTCGCTGGGCGGATTGGCGGAGATCATCCCGCTGATGCGCCAGGCCGAGGCGATCACGCCGCTGCCGGGCGTCAAGCCCTATGCGCCGCTTGCGCTTGCAGGCCGCGACGTCTACATCCGCGAGGGCTGCGGCAACTGCCATTCGCAGATGGTGCGGACGCTCCGCTTCGAAACCGAGCGATACGGCCACTACTCCCTGGCCGGCGAGTCGGTCTACGACCGGCCGTTCCTGTGGGGCTCAAAACGCACCGGGCCGGACCTGGCGCGCGTGGGTGGGCGTTATCCCGATGACTGGCACGAGGTCCACCTGATCGATCCGCGCGCAGTGGTGCCGGAATCCAACATGCCGGCGTTCCCGTGGCTGGCCGACCAGACCGTGGATGGCAACAAGGTCGCGGCGAAGATGCGCACGCTGCAGTCCATGGGCGATCCCTACACCGACGCCGAGATCGAGCAGGCAGCGGCGGAGGTCGACGGCCGGACCGAGCTCGACGCAGTGGTCGCCTACCTGCAGGGGCTCGGCATCCACGCACCCAAGGGAGGCTGAAGATGCTCTCCGGGATCATCACGGTCGTATTGATGGTGCTGTTCGTCGCCATGTGGATCTGGGCATGGCGACCGGCACGGAAGAAGGATTTCGACGACGCCGCGCGACTGGCGGTCGAGGAGTCCGGGCGCAACAAGGGCGACGCGCTCCGGCGCGATGAAGTCAACCATTCGAAAGAAGGAGACCGCCAATGAATGCTGGCTGGTCGTGGTACATCCTGGTGCTGGCCGCGCTGAACATCGTCGGCGTGACCTGGCTGCTGTGGTTCACCGCCCGCCGTCGTCCCGGCGACCCCAAGCCCGAGGACACCAGCCATTACTGGGACGGCGACATCACCGAGTACAACAAGCCGATGCCGCGCTGGTGGATCATCGGTTTCTACCTGACCATCGTCTGGGGCGTGGCCTACCTGGTCTGGTACGGCGGGTTTGGCGGCTACGACGGCGTCAGCGGCTGGAGCTCGCGCGCCGAGCACCAGGCCGACAAATCCTCGTGGGATGCGAGGCTGTCGGAGACGTTCGCACCCTACGAGGGCCAGCCGATCGACCAGCTTGCCGCCAACCCGGAGGCGCGGGAGCTCGGCCGCTCCATCTTCGCCAACACCTGCGCCACCTGCCACGGTTCCTCGGCCCAGGGCGCGATCGGCTACCCCAACCTCACCGACGACATCTGGCACTGGGGCGGCGCGCCGGAACAGGTGCTGCAGAGCGTCCTGGACGGCCGCGAGGGCATCATGCCCGAGTGGGGCACGGTGCTGACCGGCATGGGCGGTGAGAACGCCGTGGACTACGTGATCGCCTACACGCGCACCCTCGGCAATGAAGACCGGTCCCTGCAGAATGACTACATGGCCGCGCGCGGCAAGAAGCTCTACGACGGCGTCTGCGTGGCCTGCCATGGCGTGGAGGGCGAAGGCAATGTCGCCATGGGGGCGCCGGCCCTGAATGACGACTACTGGATGTACGGCAGCAGCCGGGAAAGCCTGCGCGAGACCATCATCAATGGACGGCACGGCGTGATGCCGCCGCACCGGGGCGTGCTGGGCGAAACCCGTGGCCGGCTGGTGGCCGCCTACGTGTGGTCGCTGTCCCACAGTCCGGCCGGGGGCGCCACCGGAAGCGGAGCGGCCGCGGAGTGAGCGTGCAGGCGCCCCCGCCCCCCGACTATCCGCCCCGGCCGCTGGCGCAGCGGCTGGGGGCCATCCTCTGGCCCAGCTTCTTCGCGGCGGGCGTGGCCACGATGGTGTTCTTCGCCTTCGTCGACCCGCTGGCCCTGCGCGACCTGACCTTCCCCGGCCTGGAGATGACCCGATCGATGGGCTACACGATCGGCTTCTTCATGTTCTGGCTGTGCACCGCTTCTTCGTGCCTGTTCACCTGGCTGCTGCTGCGCCCGGCAAGCCGCTTCAACCGACCGCTGCCGCCGGAGTGATCCCGGCGGCGCAGGACAAAGGACATTGAGCAAGAAAATCGACATCGACCTCCTCGACGACGGCGGCGACTCGCTGTACGTCAAGGAGCGCAAGGTCTATCCACGCGACATCTCCGGCCGCATCGACCGCCTGCGCAAGCTCGCCGTGGCCTGGCTGCTGGGCATGTACTACGTGTTCCCGTGGCTGCAGTGGGACGGCCGCCAGGCGGTGCTGTTCGACCTGCCGGCGCGCAAATTCCACGTGTTCGGCCTGACCTTCTGGCCGCAGGACTTCACCTTCCTTGCGCTGCTGCTGGTGATCCTTGCGCTGATGCTGTTCTTCTTCACCGCACTGGCCGGGCGGCTGTGGTGCGGCTATGCGTGTCCGCAAACGGTATGGACCGAAGTCTTCCTGTGGATGGAGCGCTGGACCGAGGGCGACCGCTCCAAGCGCATGAAGCTCGATGCCGGTCCCTGGACCCGCGACAAGGTGCTGCGCAAGGGGGCCAAGCACGCGCTGTGGCTGGTATTCGCGCTGTGGACCGGCTTCACCTTCGTCGGTTTCTTCACCCCGATCACCGGCCTGGCCGCGCGCCTGTGGCCGTTCGCGTGGAACGGGTGGGAGATCTTCTGGGTGCTGTTCTATTCGCTGGCGACCTGGGGCAACGCCGGCTTCCTGCGCGAGCAGGTCTGCAAGTACATGTGCCCGTACGCGCGGTTCCAGAGCGCAATGTTCGACCGCAACACCCTGATCATCGCCTACGACCCGATGCGCGGCGAGCCGCGCGGGCCCCGCCGCCGCGGCCTGGCGAGCGTGCTGGAGCGCGCGCGCGGGCTGCTCGACCAGGTGACTGCCTACGACTACGTGTTCCGCGCCAGCCGCCATCCCAGTGCGGCCGACGCACGTGCGCAGGCCCGGGGCACGATCAGCTTCGCCGGCGCCGGAGTGGAGGCCGCGCCGCTGCCGAAGTTCGAGCCCGAGCAACTGGGCGACTGCATCGACTGCACCATGTGCGTGCAGGTCTGCCCGGTCGGCATCGACATCCGCAACGGGCTGCAGTACGAGTGCATCGCCTGCGGCCTGTGCGTGGATGCCTGCGACGACGTCATGCTCAAGATGGGCTACCCGAAGGGTCTGATCCGCTATTCGTCCCAGAATGCGATCGATGGCAAGCCTTCGCGCGTCGCCCGTCCGCGGATCTTCGTCTACGGCGGATTGCTGCTGGCGCTGATCATCGCGTGGGGTTGGGGCATCAGCGCGCGCAGCCCGCTGATCGCCGAAGTACTGCGCGACCGCAATGCGCTGTACCGCGTGGTCGAGGATGGCGTCGACAACGGCTACACCCTCAAGCTGATCAACAAGACAGATGCCGTGCAGCAATACCGCGTTACCGTGGAAGCCGATACCGCCGGCATCGCCTTGCGCGACGCTCCGGTATCGGTATCCGCCCGCGCGGAACAGGTGCTTTCGGTCCCGGTGACTGTCAACGCACCCGAAGGGATCGGCGGCAAGCACGACGTCACTTTCGTGATCGAGGCCACCGACGGCAGCGTGCGCGAGACGGTCGACAGCCACTTCTTCGGACCCCGCTGATGGACGACAGGACCCCACAACCCGACAAGCGCTCCTCGCCCTGGCGCCAGCCGGTGATGTGGCTGGTGATCGGCCTGCCGGTCGCCGTGGTGGCGGCCGGGATCTGGATGATCGTGATTGCCAGCGGCGATGGCGGGGTCGATTCGGTCCCCGAGGAAGTGCGGCGCACCGCCCAGATCCAGACCACCGACCTGGGCCCCGACGAGATCGCCCGAGCCGAGCGGCTCAGCGCGATCGTGCGCAGGGATCCCGAGGCGGGCATCGTCGAGGTGCTCCCGGTGAGCGGACGCTTCGACCGGGGCGCTCCCCTGCAGCTTGACCTGGTGCATCCGTCGCGCGAGAACCTGGACGTACAGCTGTTGCTGCAGCCGACCGAACTGGGGTGGCAGGCCGCCGCCACGCCTGAAGGCGACCACGACTGGAACATTCGCCTGGCGCCGGTCGCCGACGACGGGCAGCCGCGCTGGCGCCTGCAGGGCCGCATGCCCAGGGACCAGCTGGCGGCACACCTGCGGCCGCGACTGCAGGCGCAGTAGCTGCATGCGATGGATGTCGCACTGAGCCAGCAGGCGCCGGCACGCCACGAGCACCTGCTCGCCCCGGGGACGGGGTGCCACCACTGCGGTGAGCCGCTTCCACCCGACCCCGCTCGGGTGCGCCTGGACGGCGTCGAGCGTGATTTCTGCTGTGACGGCTGCGCGGCCGCCGCGCAATGGATCCGGGACGCGGACCTGGGCGACTACTACCGCCTGCGCAGCGAGCACGCCGGGCGCGTCGGGACCGATCCGGTCGACCTGCGTGTCTGGGACCGCGAGGAAGTGCTGGCCGAACACGCGCACCCGGTCGAGGGCGGCCGTGAGCTGACCCTGCTGACCGACGGCATGCGCTGCGCTGCCTGCGCCTGGCTGATCGACCGCGTGCTCGCATCCGAGCCGGGGGTGCAGGAGGCCAGCGCGAACGCCGTCACCGGCCGCATCCGCCTGCGCTGGGACCCCGCGGTGACGCCGCTGTCGCGGCCGTTGCAGCGCCTGGCCCGGCTCGGCTACCGGCCCTACCTGGCCGGTGGCGAGGCCCGCGAGCGGGCCCGCCGCGAGGAGCGCAACCGCAATCTGGCCCGCATCGGCATCGCCGGCCTCGGCTCGATGCAGGCGATGATGTTCGCCGAAGCGTTGTACCTGGACTTCTCCGGGACCATGGCGTTGCCCACGCGCGATTTCTTCCGCTGGATCACGCTGCTGGTGTCGACCCCGGTGGTGTTCTACTCGGGCTGGCCGTTCCTGGCGGGTGCCTGGCAGGAGCTGCGGCATCGCCAGCTCGGCATGGACGTGCTGATCGCCGGTTCCACCCTGCTGGCCTACTTCGCCAGCATCTTCGAGACCCTGCGTGGCGGTCCACACGTCTGGTACGACGCCGCGGTGATGTTCGTATTCCTGCTGCTGGGCGCGAGGATGCTGGAACAGCGCGCCCGCGGCATCGCCAGCGCGCAGGTGGATGCGCTGGCCCGCGCGCGCCCCGCCTTCGCCACCCGCGAAACCGCGAATGGCGGCCGTGAGTCGGTGCCGCTGGCCGCGCTATCGGTCGGCGACACCGCCTGCGTCGCCGTGGGAGAGGTGGTGCCGGCCGATGGCGAACTGCTGGAAGCCGCACGTTTCGAGGAAGCGCTGCTGACCGGAGAGTCCCATCCGGTGGAACGCGAGGTCGGCGACCGCGTCTACGCCGGCACCGTATGCCGCGAGCGCCCCACCCGGCTGCGCGTCACCGCCACCGGCAGCACCACGCGGCTGTCGCAGCTTGCCCGCCTCGTGGACGAGGCACAGTCGCGGCGGCCGGCGATCGCCGTCGCTGCCAACCGTATCGCGCACCACTTCGTCTCCGGATTGCTGGTCGCGACCGTGCTGGTCTACGTCGGCTGGCGCATCTACGACCCGTCGCGTGCGTTCGAGGTCACCCTGGCTCTGCTCGTGATCAGTTGCCCATGCGCGCTGTCGCTGGCGGTGCCCACCGCGCTGGCCGCTGCCAACGGTGCGCTGGCGCGTCTCGGGGTGCTGGCCGTGCGCGAGGACGCGCTGGACCGGCTCGCCTCCGCCACCGACATCGTGTTCGACAAGACAGGCACCCTGAGCGATGGCCGCCCGGTACTGGCTGGCGTCGAGGCCCGCCAGGGACTCGATGAACCGCAGGCCCTGCGCATCGCCGCCGCGCTCGAGCGCGACAGTGGGCACCCATTGGCGGCCGCCTTCTCCCACGTCGACGGTGCACCGCAGGCCAGTGGCGTGCGCGCGGTGCCCGGGCAGGGTATCGAGGGCGCGGTGGAGGGACGACGCTGGCGCCTGGGACGCGCGGGTTTCGCCATGCCAGGCGCGGATGACGACGATGCACTCTGGCTGGCCGACGATGCTGGCGCGTTGGCGGTCTTCCGTATCGAGGAGAGCGAACGCACCGACGCGGCGCTGGCGGTGCGTACGCTGGCCGGGCTGGACATGCGCGTCCACCTGTCGAGCGGAGACGCCGAGGCACCGGTACAGCGGTTCGCCCGCAGCGTCGGCATCGACGCCCCACACTCACGCCAGAGCCCCGAGGACAAGCTCGCCTTTGCCCGCCGTCTGCAGCAGGAAGGACGAATCGTTGCCATGGTCGGGGACGGGCTCAACGACGCACCCGTGCTCGCCGGTGCGGACGTATCGCTGGCCATTGGTGGTGGTGCGGCGCTCGCGCAGCGCGCGGCGGACCTGGTGCTGACGGGCAGCTCGCTGACACGGATACCCGCCGCGATCGCGATCGCCCGCCGCACACGCCGGATCGTCCGGCAGAACCTGGGCTGGGCGATGGCCTACAACGTCGTCGCCCTGCCATTGGCGGCGGCGGGGCTGGTGACGCCATGGCTCGCGGCGCTGGGCATGGCGCTGTCGTCGCTGGTCGTCACCGGCAACGCGCTACGGCTCACGCGGGGTCCCACGCCATGAACATTCTCCTGTTGCTGATCCCACTCAGCCTGCTGCTTCTGGCCGCGGCGATCTGGGCCTTCATCTGGGCAGTGCGCGGCAACCAGTTCGAAGACCTGGACACGCCGGCGCTCGACATCCTGCGCGATGACGAGCACGAACGCCCGGTGCGGCCGGTCGAGGCGGTGGCCGAAGAACAAGAAGACGAAGGCGCGCGCATGGACACCGCCGACGGCGACGCCGGATCCGGCCCGGATGCCGGACGCAGCGTCGGCCGGGTCGACTGACATGCCGATCGACTGGCTCACCATCGGGGCCGCGCTGGTCGCCGGGCTGCTGGGCGGCCTGCACTGCGTCGCCATGTGCGGCGGCATCGCCACCGGTTTCTCGGCGATGTCGCCGCTGGGCGGCTGGCGGGTCGCGCTGGAGCCCAACCTGGGCCGGGTGCTGGGCTACGTGGTCGCAGGGGCGATCGCCGGCGGACTCGGCCACGGCATCATCGAAGTAGCGAACCTGGACTGGCTCACGATCGGCCTGCGCGCGGGCGTAGGGCTGGTGCTGGTCATCGCCGCGCTGCGCCTGCTGGACCGGCGCGGCCGGCTGTCGTTCCTGCCGCGTCCCGGCGGTGGACTGTGGCAGCGGTTGCGCCCGTTGCAGCGGCGCCTGCTGCCCGCCAACACCACGCCCAAGCGGCTGGGGCTGGGCATGTTGTGGGGATGGATGCCGTGCGGCCTGAGCACCACGTTGCTGGCGGCCGCCTGGTTGCAGGCCGATGCCCGCAATGGCGCCCTGACCATGGCGGCCTTCGGGCTGGGCACGCTGCCGGTGATGTTGCCGCTGACCTGGTCGGGCATGCGCATCGGGCAGCGCCTGCAGCGCGGGCCGTGGCGCACCGGCGCGGGTGTGCTGGTGCTGGCGGCGGGCCTGCTCACCATCGCCTCGCCCTGGCTGATGCAGGTCCCCGCCCTTCATGGCGTACTGGCGGCGCTGGGCTGCCTGCCGCGGGAGGTCTGACCGGGTGGTGACCCGGGCGGCACTCAGCCGTGGGTGCCGCGCCTGCGCTGCTCGGCGGCTGGTGCTCCGTGGGCCAGCCGATCCAGCTCGGCGCGGTTGGCGATCAGGACCCTGCGGCCGCTCACTTCGATCACCCCGTCCTCCTGCAGTCGGGTGAAGCCGCGGCTGACCGTTTCCAGCGCCAGCCCGAGGAAGCGGGCGATGTCCTCCCGGCTCATCGGCAGCACCAGTGCGCTGCCGGACTGGCCGATGTTCACCAGCCGCTCGCTCAGGCCATGCAGGAACAGCGCGATGCGCTCGTTGGCCTGCTTGCGGACCAGCATCTGCATGTGGTCCTGGTCGCGGCCGACGCTCTGGCCGATCACCTTCAACAACTGCTTCTGCAGCGTCGGCAACTGGGCCGCCACCTGCTCCAGCTGATCCATCGGGATCTCGCAGACGTTGGCCTCCGTCAGTGCCACCGCCTCGCAGCGATGGACGCCGGTGCCCAACGCGTCCAGCCCGACCAGTTCCCCCGGCAGGTGGAACCCGACCACCTGCTCCTCGCCGTCCTCGGTGACGCTGACCGTCTTGAACGAGCCGTCGCGGGCAACGAATACCGAGGCCAGCGGGTCGCCCCCATGGAACAACCGTTCACCCCGCGCCACCGGGCGTTTGCGCTTGACGATCTCGTCCAGCCGCAGCAGGTCGCCGTGACCGATGCCGGCAGGCAGGCACAGGTCGCGGACGGAACAGTGCGCACACCCCTTGCGCAGGGTGGCGAGGTCGATCGGGGGATTGCTCATGCCGCCATCGTGCCACGTGGCGCCCCAACCCACGACCAACGGTCGCGGCCATGGCCGGGAGACCCGGCGATACAATGGCGGCAATGGACATCTTCAAGATCTTCACCCTGGAGGCGGCGCACCGGCTGCCCAACGTGCCCGAGGGGCACAAATGCGCACGCGTACACGGCCATTCGTTCCGGGTGGAGCTCCACCTGCGTGGCGAGGTTGGCGCCGAGTCCGGGTGGGTGATGGACTTCGGCGACATCAAGACCGCTTTCCAGCCCCTGTACGATCAGCTCGACCATCACTATCTCAACGACGTGCCGGGCCTGGAGAATCCCACCAGCGAGCGCATCGCCATCTGGATCTGGGACCGGCTGAAGCCTGAGCTTCCCCTGCTGGCCGAAGTCGTGGTCCACGAAACCTGCACCTCCGGCTGCCGCTACCGGGGCTGAACTCGCTGAACGGTGGTTGGACGGCTTTTTCCGCCTGATGTTGCATCGCAACAAATACGCAGTTATGCTGCAACGCACAAACCGGCATTCCCTGTCGGCGCAAGCAGGAGTCCACCATGTACCAGCAGTTCAACGAACAGTTCGCCGCCGCGACGCGTCAGTTCGCCGATACCGCGGCACAGGTCAACCGCATCGCCCTTGAGAACGCCCAAGCCGTGTTCGGCCTGCAGATGGCCGCCATGGAAGACCGCGCCACCGCCACCTTCGCCTTCCTTGGCGAGGCCACCAACGTCCGTGACGCCGAAGGCATGAAGGACCTGCTGCCCAAGGGCGTGCAGGTCGTGCGCGAGAACGCCGAGCGCGGCCTGGCCACCAGCCAGGAAGTCATCGGCCGTACCGTCAAGACCACCGAGCAGATCGCGCAGATCGCCAAGACCCAGGTCGAAGCCGCCGCCGACACCACCCGCGCCAACGTCGAGCAGGCCACCAAGGCCGCGACCGACAAGGCCGAGTCCTACACCCGTGGTTCGACCAAGGCCGACAAGGCCGACAAGTCCAAGTAACCGGTTCTCTCTCTCCAGCTTCGGCAGGAACACGAAACCCGGCAGCGCAGGCTGCCGGGTTTTTTGTGTCCGCGAACCGGTCCGCGTCAGCCGTGCGCGTCTTCGACGCGTTCGGCCTCGAGCCGCGTGCGTTCCCGTGCCGCCTTCTGGTGGTTGCGACCGATCAGCAGGTAGACCACCGGCACCACGAACAGCGTGAACAGGGTGCCGATGCCGACACCGCCGACGATCACCCAGCCGATCTGGTTGCGCGCCTCCGCACCCGCACCACTGGCGATCGCCAGCGGCAGCGAACCCAGCACCATCGCGCCGGTCGTCATCAGGATCGGGCGCAGGCGCAGCGCCGCACCCTCGATGACCGCCTCCAGCTTGCTGTGGCCCTGCTCCTGCAACTGGTTGGAAAACTCCACGATCAGGATGCCGTGCTTGGCGATCAGGCCGACCAGGGTGACCATGCCGATCTGCGAATAGATGTTCCAGCTGCCACCGGCCAGGGTGAGCGCCAGCAGCGCGCCGAACGCCGCCAGTGGCACCGCCAGCAGGATCACCAGCGGATCGACCCAGCTCTCGAACTGCGCCGCCAGCACCAGGAAAATGAAAACGAGTGCGAGCCCGAATATCAGCGCGAAATCGCTGGCCGACTCCCTGAACTCACGGCTCTGCCCGGAAAGATCGTAGCTGGTGCCGGGCGCCACCTCGGCCAGCGTGGCCTCCATCCACTCCAGCGCCTCGCCCATCGAATACCCCGGGGCAAGGCCGGCACTGATCGTGGCCGAGCGCAGCTTGTTGAAGTGGTTCAGCTCCTTGGCGGCGACCGTCTCCTCCACCGTGACCAGGTTGGAGAGCTGGATCATCTGGCCATCGCCGCCACGCACGAAGATGTTCGAGAGGTCCCCGGGCACCCGGCGGTCGGCATCCTCGACCTGCACGATCACGTCGTACTGCTCCGAGCCCTTCTTGAAGCGGGTGACGTTGCGACCGCCCAGCAGGGTCTCCAGCGTGCGGCCGACCGTGGCCACGTCGCTGCCCACCGCCGCCACCTTGTCGCGGTCAAGCTCGATCTTCAGCTGCGGCTTGTCGAGCTTGAGGTCGGTGTCGGGGTTGGTGAGCTGCGGATTCTCCCGCATCTTCGCCATCATCTGCTGCACGGTCTGGCCCAGTTCCTCCCAGGTGCCGGTGCTCTGCACCACGAAGCTCACTGGCTGGCCGAAGCCCTCCTGCCCGAGCGGCGGCGGCAGCGTCGGGAACGCCATGATGCCGGGGATACCCATGAACTGCGGGAACAGCTGACCCTGGACCTCGGCAGTCGAGACGTCACGCTCCTGCCAGTCCTTGAGCATCACGAAGCCGATGGTGTTGGTGACCGACGGGAAGCCCACGATCTGGAAGTAGCGTTCGACCTGCGGGATCTGCGCGAACATGCCCTCCATCATCCGTGCGTAGCGGTCGGTGTATTCGACCGTCGCGCCTTCCGGCCCCATGCCGAAGCCGATGATGAAGCCCTGGTCCTCCTGCGGTGCCAGTTCGCGCGGCAGTTGCGTGAACAGCAGCAGGGCCAGCCCGAGCAGCGCGACGCCGACACCGGCAACGACGACCTTCAGGCGCAGCGCGGCCGTGAGCAGCCGGCGGTAGCCGCGGTCGATGGCCCCCAGCACGCGCTCGCCGGCCGCGTAGAAGCGGCCGTGTTTCGTCTCCTGCCTCAGCAGCAGCGAAGACATCATCGGCGACAGTGTCAGCGCGACGAAACCCGACACCAGCACCGCGCCCGCCAGGGTCAGTGCGAATTCCACGAACAGCTTGCCGGTACGCCCCGTGGAGAACGCCAGCGGCACGTACACCGCGACCAGCGTCAGGGTCATCGCCACGATGGCGAAACCGATCTCCTTGCTGCCCTTCAAGGCTGCCTGGAACGGTGGCATGCCTTCCTCGATGTGCCGGTAGATGTTCTCCAGCATCACGATTGCATCGTCCACCACCAGCCCGATCGCCAGCACCATCGCCAGCAGCGTGAGCGTATTGATGGTGAAGCCGAAGGCATACATGAGCGCGAACGCACCCACCAGCGACAACGGGATGGTCGCCAGCGGCACCAGCGTTGCACGCCAGCTGCGCAGGAACAGGAAGATCACCACGATCACCAGCACCACCGCCTCGGCGACGGTCTTGTAGACCTCCTCGATCGACTTCTCGATGAACACCGTGCTGTCGAACGCCACCTGGATCTTCATGCCCTCCGGCAGGGTCTCCTGGATCCTCGGCAGCATCTCTTCCAGCGCCTGGGAGATGTCCAGCGGGTTGGCCACCGCCTGCTTCACCACCGCGAGTGGCACCGCGTTGACGCCGTTGAAGCGGGCGCGGAAGCGTTCCTCCTGCGCGCCCAGCTCGACCCGGGCGACATCCCTGAGCCGCACCAGGTAACCACTCTCGACCACGCCGCCGTCGGCTGCGTTGCCCACGATGATCTCGCCGAACTCCTCGGCGGTGCGCAGGTCCGTTTCCGACAGCACGGTGAACTCGCGGTCGGAGCCCTCGACCCGGCCGGCCGGGATCTCCACGTTCTGCGCCCGCAGCGCACGTTCGACATCGGCCGGGGTCAACCCGAAACCGGCCAGGCGCTGCGGTTGCAGCCATACGCGCATCGCGTAGGTACTTGAGAAGACCTGCGCCTGGGCCACGCCGGGAATGGTCTGGATCCGGTCCTTGACCAGCCGTTCGGCATAGTCGGCGATCTCCACCTGCGGATGGCGGTCGGAGGTAAACGCCAGGTAGATGATCGGCTGCTGGTCGGCTTCCTGCTTCTGGATGATCGGCGGGTCGACCTCGTCGGGCAGGAACTGCTGGGCCTGGCCGACACGGTCGCGCACGTCCGAGGCGGCGCCGTCGGGATCGCGGTCGAGCTTGAACCGCAGCGTCACCTGGCTGGACTGCTCGCGGCTCACCGACTGCATGTACTCGATGCCTTCCACGCCGGACAGTGCATCTTCGATCGGCTGGGTGACCTGCGACTCGATCACCTGGGCGCTGGCACCCGGATACGTGGTGTTGACCGTCACCACCGGGGTGTCGACGTTGGGGATCTGGCGCACCGCAAGGCGGTCGTAGGCGATGATCCCGACGAGCAGGACCACCAGGTTGATCACCGTCGCGAAGACCGGCCTCCGGATCGAGACGTCCGAGAGGATCATGGATTGGTCCCCGCCGCCTCGTCCGCCTGCGCGCCGGCCGGCGCTTCATCCGAGGGCGATGCTTCGGCCGGCGCTTCGCCGGCAGGCATCTCCGGCTGCCCTGCCGGGCCGCCCGCGCCATCGGCCGCGCCAGCGGGCAGCACCATCACGCCCATGCCCTCGTGCATCATCGGCTTGGCCTGCCCGGCGGTGATCACCACGTCACCGGCCTGCAGGCCTTCGGTGACTTCAACCTTCCCGGGTACGCGGCGGCCGGTGCTGACCTCGACACGGGTCGCCTTGCCATCTACCACGGTGTACACGAAGCGCGTGTCGCCCTCCTGCATCAGGGCCTGCTCGGGCACCAGCAACGCCTCTCCGGCCGCGCTGGTGTCCAGCGAAAGCCGGGCGAACTGCCCCGGGCGCAGCCTCAGGTCGGGATTGGGCACCTGGGCGCGCAACTGCACGCTGCGGCTGGCCGCGTCCACGCTGGGTGCCACCGCCACGACGCGGCCGGAGAAGCGTTCGCCCGGGAAGGCATCGACCGTCACCTCGACCGGTTGTCCTTCACCCACCTGGGCCAACGCGCCTTCCGGCACGCTGAAGTCGACCCCGATCGGATCGCTACGCACCAGCGTGACCAGGTCCTGCCCCGCCGTTACGAAATCCCCGACGCTGACTTCCCGCAGGCCGATACGACCCGAAAATGGCGCGCGCAGGGTCATCTTGGACAGCGCGGCACGGGCGGTCTCCACGCGCGCACGATCGACTCCATACGCCGCCTGGGCAGTATCGTAGTCGGAGCGGGCGATCAGCTGCTGGTCGACCAGCTGCTTCGCCCGCTCGCTGGCGCTCCGGCTGTTGCGCAGGTTCGCTTCGGCTTCGCTGAGGGCGGCGCGGGCGGTGCTGGGGTCCAGGGTGAACAGCGGCTGCCCGGCTTCGACCCGGCCGCCCTCTTCGAAATGGATGCGGTCGATGCGACCGGCCACTTCGGGGCGCACCACCACCGACTCGTCGGCGCGCAGGCTGCCCACCGTCTGCAGGCCACGCGCCAGGGGTTCCGGTTCCAGGGTGACGGCCTCCACGGGCAACTGCATTTCCCCGGGCGCGCCGCCGGCAGCGGCCGCTGGGTCGCCGGCGTCTTCTCCGCAAGCGGAAAGACCCAGCAGGGCCGCGACAAGCAACAGGTTCAACCACGTTTCGCGGCGCATCGGGGGCCTCGTCTTTCCTTGCGTGAGGTGCGCAGTCTAGGGAGCGACCGCGGGGCTGTCGCCGTGCCGGAAGTCAGCCTGCCGGATTGGGATTCACCGTCCCGGAAAGCGCTCGCTCCGGGACTGCCGCGGAGGCTGCGCGGCACCCCGTAGAAGCCTCAACGGGGCAAGCGGATGGCAGCGGACAGACTGGCCGGATCCGGCTGGCGCGCATGCGGAAGCCTGCCCCAGCACGGGACCGGCAGGCGATGCAGGAGGATCTCGAAGTTCTCGTCGACCCGGGCCATCGATGGGTCGATGCCGTTGGCGACCCAGCCATCCAGGCGCGCGCCGGAAGCGAGGATGGCGTCGGCGGTGAGGCGGGCGTGGTTGATGCATCCCAGGCGCAGGCCGACCACCATCACCACCGGCAGCCGCAGCGCCCGCACCAGGTCCAGCTGGTCCAGTTGGCCGGACAGGGGAGCGGCCCATCCACCCACGCCTTCCACCACCACTACGTCGGCCATCGTCGCCAGCCTCGCGTGCGCGGCCTGGATCGTCGCCAGCTCGAGCTCCACCCCCGCCTCGCGCAGGGCGATCTCCGGCGCGAGCGGCTGCGGGAGCGCACAGGGATTCACGTCGGCGTAGTCCGGCCGGGGATCGCTTGCCGTCTGCAGCAGAAGTGCGTCCTCGTTGCGCCAGTGCCCGTCGATGCGCTCGCAGCCGCTGGCGACCGGCTTCATCCCGACTGCTCGCAGGCCGCGCGCCCGCAGCGCATGCAGCAGGGCCGCTGAAACGACCGATTTGCCGATGCCGGTATCGGTCCCGGTGACGTAGAAACCACGTGTATCCATGGCGCCATGGTAAGGCGCGGCGCAGGGGTCGTCGCTGCTAGACTCGCGACATGTTCACCGCCACCGCCCTGACCGGCAGCAAGCCGGAGCAATACGCCGAACTGGCCGCCCAGGCCCGCGCCCTGCTGCACGGCGAGCGCGACCGTACCGCGAACGCCGCCAACCTTTCGGCGCTGGTCTACCACGCGTTGCCGTCGGTCAACTGGGTGGGCTTCTACTTCTTCGATGGCCGCGAACTGGTGGTGGGGCCGTTTCAGGGGCTTCCGGCCTGCGTGCGCATCCCGCTAGACAAGGGCGTGTGCGGCGCGGCCGCCAGCGAGCGCCGGACCCAGCGGGTGGAGGACGTGGATGCCTTCCCCGGCCACATCGCCTGCGATTCGGCGTCGCGCTCCGAGGTCGTGGTACCGCTGGTGCAGGGCGAGCGCCTGGTCGGCGTGTTCGACATCGACAGCCCGGAGAAGGGCCGCTTCGATGCCGACGACCAGGCCGGCCTGGAGGCGATCGCCGCCGTCTTCATGGAAGCACTGGCGTGAACGAGGCCGCCAAGCTTCGCAACATCGGGCCGAAGTCTTCGGCGTGGTTGCGACAGGTCGGCCTGCGCACGCGGGAGGACCTGGCTGAAGCGGGGCCGGTGGAGGCCTTCATGCGCATCAAGCGTGCCGGTTTCAAACCGACGCTCAACCTGCTCTATTCGATCGAAGGTGCGTTGCACGATTGCCACTGGCAGGACGTCGCGCCCGAACGGCGGGCCGAACTGGTCGAGGCCGCCGAGGCCGCCATCGCCGGGCTGCCGGCACCACGCCACAAGCCCCCGGCCGGCCCGGTGCGGACCACCGTACTCACCCCAGACACCGTGGCCGAGCGGCCCGCTTCCGACAGCGAGTAGCGATACTCCTGTCCCCAGAAGGTGCGTGCTGCACTGTAGGAGCGGCTTCAGCCGCGATCTGCAACCGGACGATCGACCCGGCATCCGTTCGCGGCTGAAGCCGCTCCTACAGGCCAGCCCATTTCTACGGCATGGGCGCCAAGCCCACCGGATGCCGTACACTGCGCCCGCTTCGAGGTGACCCGGCGGCGTCCTGCCGGCGGGTTGAAACGGGAAGCCGGTGACGCCGCGGACGCGGTCAGCCCGGCACTGCCCCCGCAACGGTAAGCGAGCCATGCCACGGCTCACCGCCACTGTGCACACGCATGGGAAGGCGCCGCGGCAGGTACCGGTCATCCGGTACCACTCGCGAGTCCGGAGACCGGCCCCGGAGCTGACTGGTTGCGATGCGGAGGGCATGGCGGCGGCGACGTCGGCGCCTGCGCGCGCCCATCTCGCAGCCTGCTCCCCTACCTCCTGCACGCGACTTCCCAAGCACCAGCACGGTGATGCCGGGGACGGCACGCCGCGCGCGCAGGAGAACCACCGATGCCATTCCGTCCCGCCCCGCTCACCGTCGCCACCGTCCTTGCGTTGTCGAGCCTGCCCTCCGTTGCCCATGCCGAGGCCGCCGCGTTCGCCGGCCAAGCCATGGACCTGGACGAGATCGTCGTCACCGCCACCCGCACGCCCCACCAGGCCGCCACTGCGCTGCAGCCGGTGGAAGTCATCGACCGCGATGCGATCGATCGCAGCCAGGCACGGTCGGTGCCGGACCTCCTGCGCGGTCGCGCCGGCATCTCGCTGTCCAACCAGGGGGGTGCCGGGAAGCTGACAACGCTGTTCCTGCGCGGTGCCGAATCCGACCAGACGGTAGTGCTGGTGGATGGCGTCCGCATCGGCTCCTCGACCTCCGGCCTGGCCTCCTGGCAGAACCTGCCGGTGGCCCAGATCGACCGCATCGAGATCGTCCGTGGGCCGCGCTCCAGCCTGTATGGCGCCGACGCGATCGGCGGCGTCATCCACATCTTCACCCGGCGCGACACGGCCGGCTTCGCCCCGCGCGTGCACGTGGGAGGCGGCAGCCACGGCGCCCATGATTACGGCATCGGCCTGGGCGGGCGCCAGGGACGCGCCTGGATGGGGGCGGACTACGCCTTCAAGCGCACCGAAGGATTCAACAGTTGCGATGTCGCCCAGCCGACACCGTTCTCTGGCGGCTGCTTCATCAGCGAGCCGGAGCCGGACCTCGATGGCTACCTGGAGCACTCCCTGTCCGTGCGCGGCGGCATCGACATCAACGACGCCTGGCAGGTCTCCGCGCATGCGCTGCGCAGCGAGGGCGAGAACGAATACGACGGTGACTACAGCAACCGCTCCGACACCGTGCAACAGGTGGTCGGCGGCAGCATCGGCTGGCAGGTCAGCGATGCCCTGCAGTTCAAGCTGACCGGCGGCCGCAACACCGACGCGTCCGACCAGTTCCTGGGCCAGGCCACTGTCGGCCACTTCAGCACCGATCGCGACAGCGCCACCCTGCAGGCCGACATCGGACTGGCCGATGAGCACCTGCTCAGCCTCGGCGCCGACTGGCTGCGCGACCATGTCGACGGCAGCACGATCTACGACGAGGACGACCGTGCCAACCGCGCCGCGTTCGCGCAATACCAGGGCGACTTCGGGCGCCATGCGTTCCAGGCCAGCCTGCGCCGGGACGACAACGACCAGTTCGGCGGCCACACCACCGGCGGCGCGGCCTGGGGCATGGAGATCGTGGACGGCTGGCGGATCAATGCCGGCTACGGCACCGCCTTCAAGGCGCCGACGTTCAACGAGTTGTACTACCCGTTCTTCGGCAACCCGGAGCTCGGGCCGGAAGAGTCGGAAACCGCGGAGCTGGGGATCACCTGGACCGGCACCGGCGCATCGGCACGGCTGGACCTGTTCGACACGCAGGTGGACGACCTGATCGCCTTCGATGCCGCCATCGGACTGCCCAACAACATCGAGCGCGCACGGATGCGCGGTGCGGAACTGGGTGTCGGCGCCGGCTGGGCAGGCTGGGACCTGGCGGCAAGCGTGAGCGTGCTCGACACCGAGAACCGCAGCGGCTTCAACGCCGGTAACGAGTTGCCCCGGCGTGCGAAGCATGGCGCCCGGGCCGAGCTGGACCGCGCATTCGGCGACCTGAGGATCGGATTCACCGGCATCGCCGAAGGCGCACGCTATGACGATGTCGCCAACACGATGCGACTGCCCGGCTACGCCACCCTCGACCTGCGCCTTGAGTACGCACTGACCGAGGCGCTGGTGCTGCAGGGCCGGCTGGCCAACCTGCTCGACCGCGACTACGAGACCGCCGCGTTCTACAACCAGCCCGGCCGCGAGTGGTTCGTGACCCTGCGCTGGGCGCCGCAGAACTAGCAGTAACGGCGGAGGGGGCACATGGCCCCCTCCGCGATCTGCATTTGCCATCTGTAGGAGCGACGTGAGTCGCGACCTGTACATCGCCGCCCGTCCGGCTCCGGATCGCGACTGACGTCGCTCCTACACCGTGCCGTCCGCTGTAGGAGCGACGTGAGTCGCGACCCACCTTCTCCGCTGCCCCCTGTAGGAGCGGCTTCAGCCGCGATTGGATGACCAATCGTGCGTCCGTCTCACGATCGCGGCTGAAGCCGCTCCTACAAGGACATGGTTCCGCCTGCCGGGCTACTCCACCGTCACCGATTTGGCCAGGTTCCGGGGCTTGTCGACGTCGGTGCCACGGGCCAGGGCCACGTGGTAGGCGAGCATCTGCACCGGGATGGTGTGCACCACCGGTGACAGCACGCCCACGTGGCGCGGTGCCCGGATCACGTGCACGCCCTCGGACGGGCCGAAGTGGCTGTCCTCGTCGGTGAATACGAACAGCTCGCCACCGCGCGCACGCACCTCCTGCATGTTCGACTTCACCTTCTCCAGCAGGCGGTCGTTGGGGGCGATCACCACCACCGGCATCTGCGCGTCCACCAGCGCCAGCGGGCCATGCTTCAGCTCGCCGGCCGGGTACGCCTCGGCGTGGATGTAGGAGATCTCCTTGAGCTTGAGCGCGCCTTCCATCGCGATCGGATAGTGCACGCCACGGCCCAGGAACAGCGCGTGGTCCCGCGGCGCGAAGCGGTCCGCCCAGGCCTTGACCTGCGGCTCCAGGTTCAGCGCGTGCTGCACGCTGCCCGGCAGGTGGCGCAGCGCGTCCAGGTGCTCGGCCTCGGTGGCCTCGTCCAGTCGCCCGTGCAGCTTCGCCAGGGTCACCGCCAGAGTGAACAGCGCCACCAGCTGGGTGGTGAAGGCCTTGGTCGAAGCCACGCCGATCTCGGCGCCGGCGCGGGTGTAGTAGACCAGTTCGCTGGCGCGCGGGATGGCGCTCTCGGGCACGTTGCAGATCGACAGCGTGTGCGGGTGCCCGAGCGATTTGGCGTACTTCAGCGCCTCCATCGTGTCGAGTGTTTCGCCGGACTGCGAGATCGTCACGATCAGGTACTTCGGGTTCGCCACGGCGGTGCGATAGCGGTACTCGCTGGCGATCTCGACCGTGCACGGCAGGCCGGCGATCTCCTCGATCCAGTAGCGCGCGGTCAGGCCGGCGTAGTAGCTGGTGCCGCAGGCCAGGATCTGGATGCCTTCCACGCCCGCGAGCACATCGGCCGCCTTGTCGCCGAACAGCTCGGCGGAGAACACGCAATCGTCGATCAGCGCCTCGATGGTGTCGGCGATCGCACGCGGCTGCTCGTGGATCTCCTTCTGCATGAAGTGGCTGTACGGGCCCAGCTCCAGCGATGCCAAAGAGACGTCCGACAGGTGCACTTCGCGTACGACCACGGCGTTGGCGTCGTCGAACACGCGAACGCCGGCGCGGGTGATCTCCGCGGTGTCGCCCTCTTCCAGGAAGATCACCCGGCGCGTGGCCTGGATGATCGCGGAGACATCGCTGGCGACGAAGTTCTCGCCTTCGCCCAGGCCAACCAGCAGCGGGCAGCCCATGCGCGCGGCGATCATGCGCTCGGGTTCGGACTTGCTGACCAGCGCGATCGCATAGGCGCCGGTCAGCTCGCGCACCGCGGTCTGCACCGCGGCCAGCAGGTCCAGGCCCTGTTGCTGGTGGAAGTGCACCAAGTGGGCGATGACCTCGGTATCGGTGTCGGATTCGAAGGTGTAGCCGGCCGCGCGCAGGCGGTCACGCTGTTCGTCGTGGTTCTCGATGATGCCGTTGTGCACCACCGCCAGCTCGCCGAAGCTCACGTGCGGGTGGGCGTTGTTCTCGGTGACGCCGCCATGGGTGGCCCAGCGCGTGTGGCCGATGCCGAGGCGGGCGTTGAAGCCCTCCGCCTGCGCCGCCGCCTCCATCTCCGAGACGCGGCCGGTCCGGCGCACCCGGCGCATTGACTGACCGTCGAACACGGCAATGCCGGCCGAATCGTAGCCGCGATACTCGAGTCGCTTCAGGCCCTCGATCAGGGCCGGCACCACGTCGCGATCGGCGATCGCACCCACAATTCCGCACATGGCCCGGGGCCTCCTGGAAACAGGCGCGCAGTTTAGCCGGTGAGGGCGCCGGAGGGGTGTCCGTAGGGCCACCGGCGGTGTACGCGGACACTGTCCGCGCCGATGCATTCCCATGGCAATCAATGGCTTGGAGATTGGCACGGGACGTGCTTCACGAGGGAAGCACGCCGTCGACCATGGAAGGCTTCATCCGCGACTACGCCCAGTTCGCCAAGTTGCCGGCGCCAAGGCTGGAGAACGTGCGGTGGGAGCACTTCCTGGGCCAGCTGCGCAGCCAGGTCGAGTTCCGGCTGGAGGGCAAGCCCGATGATCGCAGTGGCCGGCTCGATGTCGCGCAACTGGAACAGGCTCTGCTCAACCTGCTCAAGAACGCGCACGAATCGGGGTCGGCATCCGACGAGGCGGCGCTGGCACTGCGGCGCATGCCGGAGGGATGGCGCATCGACGTGCTGGATCGCGGCAGCGGCATGAACGAAGCGGTCCTTTCGAACGCGCTGCTGCCGTTCTACTCGACCAAGCGCCACGGCACCGGCCTGGGCCTGGCGCTGGCACGCGAGATCGCGGAAGCCCACGGCGGCCGCATCGCCCTGCTCAACCGCGAGGGCGGCGGCCTGTGCGTGTCACTGGTGCTGCCGGATTAGGACGCGGGTTGGCAGCGATGGTCACGACTCGACCCACCGCTTGATGGCGAACTGATGGGCGGTCAATGGCCCTGGATGACTACCGGCACCTGCGCTTGATGGAGCTGTTGGCGCTGTTGTAGGAGCGGCTTCAGCCGCGATCCTGGAATGGGCGCGGGCGATCCGGCATCCGATCGCGGCTGAAGCCGCTCCTACAGGGTCGCCAGCGTCGCAGCAGGAACTGTGACCCGCCCTACTTCTTCGTGGGCCGCTGCCAGCCTTCGATCACCGTCTGGCGCGAGCGCGCCATGCTCAGCCGGTCGTCCGGCGCATCGCGGGTGATGACCGAGCCGGCGGCGATGGTCGCGCCCTTGCCGATCGTCACCGGCGCCACCAGCGAGCTGTTGGAGCCGATGAAGGCGCCATCCTCGATCCGCGTGGTCGACTTGTTGGCGCCGTCGTAGTTGCAGGTGATGGTGCCGGCACCGATATTCACCCCGACGCCGACCATCGCGTCGCCGAGGTAGGTGAGGTGGTTGGCCTTGCTGCTGACGCCGATCTTGGCATTCTTGGTTTCCACGAAGTTGCCGATGTGGGCGCCGTCGGCCAGCACTGTACCCGGACGCACGCGCGCGAACGGCCCGATCGTCGCCGCTCCTTCCACCACGACTCCATCGAGGTCGCAGTGCGCGCGTACTTCGGTGCCGGGGCCCAGCTTCGCGTCGCGGATCCGGCAGAAAGGCCCGATACGGACGCCGTCGGCCAGCTCCACCCGGCCCTCGAATACCACGTCGACGTCGATCTCGACATCCTGTCCCACCGTCACTTCACCGCGTACGTCGACGCGCGCCGGATCCGCCAGACGGGCACCTGCAGTGCACAGCGTGCGTGCCGCACGACGCTGGAACCCGCGCTCCAGTTGCGCGAGCTGCCACGGATCGTTCGCACCCTCCACTTCCAGCGCGTCATGCACATGCACCATTTCGGCGGCGCTGAACTCCGCCGCGGCCGAAGCGAACACGTCGGTGAGGTAATACTCGCCCTGGGCGTTGTCGTTGCCGAGGTGGTTGAGCCAGCGGCGCAGCGGTTCGCCATCGGCGACGAGGATGCCAGTGTTGACGGTGCGGATCTCCAGCTCTTCCTCGGAGGCGTCCTTCTGCTCGACGACCCGTGCGACGTTGCCCTCGGCATCGCGCACGATGCGGCCGTAGCCTGTGGGGTTGTCGAGGTCGGCGACCAGCACCGCCAGGCGGCCCGGCGCGTCCAGCAGCCGGCGCAAGGTCGTGGCGGTGATCAACGGGACATCGCCGTAGAGGATCAGCACGCGTGCGTCCTGCGGCACTTCCGGCATCGCCTGCTGTACGGCATGGCCGGTGCCGAGGCGCACGGTCTGTTCCGACCAGTGCAGGTCGGCCTCACCCGCCAACGCGTCGCGGACTTCGTCGCCGCCATGGCCATAGACCACGTGGATGCCACCGGGATCCAGGGCGCGGGCGGTGGCGATGACGTGGGCGAGCATCGGCCTGCCGGCGATCTTCTGAAGCACCTTGGGGATCGAGGACTTCATGCGCTTGCCCTCGCCGGCGGCCAGGATGATGACGTGCAGGGGGGCGACCATGGATGCTCCGTACCTGTGGATTTGCAGAGGTGATTCTAGCGGCGCCGCGCCTGTTAGGATGCCGCGGTGCTGAACAGACGACCCACCATGCGGGGCCATCGGTGAGCCTGACCCGGCAGGGCCGGCACTACCTGCTGTTTGGCGCGATCCAGTGGCTGCTCGACTGGGGCGTGATGGTGGGGTTGAGCCATCTCGGGCTGCCGGTGCGACAGGCCAACGTGGTCGGGCGGATCTGCGGCGCCGTGCTGGGTTTCTGGCTCAACGGCCGGATCACCTTCGCCGGGAGCGACACGGCCGTGGGCCGCATCCAGTTCATGCGCTTCCTCGTGCTGTGGCTGACCACCACCTTCCTGAGCACGGTGCTGTTGGGTGGCATCGACGACTACCTCGGGTTGAAGTGGGCATGGCTGGCCAAACCACTGGTCGAGGTCGGGCTGGGGCTCCTGGGCTTCCTGGTGTCGCGACACTGGATCTACCGCCGCTGAAGGTGGCGCAGGAACCCAAAGAAAAACGCCGGCACTGGGCCGGCGTTCTCGCTGGGACCGGATGATCCCCGTAGTGTCAGTGCTTGACGTTCTTGCGCAAACGCTCGAGCGCCTGCAGCTGCGCCATGACCTCGGCCATTCGGGCCTGCGCCTCGGCAATCTCCATCGGCTCCGAGCGCCGCGCCAGCACGCGCTCGGCCTCTTCCTTGGCGGCACGCACGGCGGCCTCGTCGATGTCCTGCGCGCGGATCGCGGTGTCGGCCAGCACCGTCACCACCTGCGGCTGCACCTCCAGGATGCCGCCGCTGACAGCGAAGTCGAGCGTTTCGCCGCCCGGCAGGGTCACCACGACCTTGCCCGGCTTGAGGCGGGTGATCAGCGGTGCGTGCTTGGGCGCGATGCCGAGTTCACCGATCTCGCCGGTGGCGACCAGCAGTTCGGCGTCGCCGTGGAAGATCTCTTCCTCGGCACTGACGATGTCGCAACGGAAAGTGCTAGCCATGGATATGGTTTCCTTGAAGCCGGGCCGTCAGGAGAGGATCAGGCGGTCTCGCCGGTGATCTTCTTGCCCTTCTCGACCGCCTCGTCGATGGTGCCGACCATGTAGAAGGCCTGCTCCGGCAGGTGGTCGTACTCGCCTTCCACGATGCCCTTGAAGCCGCGGATGGTGTCCTTCAGCGAGACGTACTTGCCCGGCGAGCCGGTGAACACCTCGGCGACGTGGAACGGCTGGCTGAAGAAGCGCTCGATCTTGCGGGCGCGCGACACGGCCTGCTTGTCCTCTTCCGACAGCTCGTCCATGCCCAGGATGGCGATGATGTCCTTGAGCTCCTTGTACTTCTGCAGGGTCGACTGCACCTTGCGCGCGACGTCGTAGTGCTCGTTGCCGATCACGTTCGGGTCGAGCTGGCGCGAGGTCGAATCCAGCGGATCCACGGCCGGGTAGATACCCAGCGAGGCGATGTTTCGCGACAGCACGACGGTGGCGTCGAGGTGGGCGAAGGTGGTCGCCGGCGACGGGTCGGTCAGGTCGTCCGCGGGCACGTAGACGGCCTGGATCGAGGTGATCGAGCCGGTCTTGGTGGAGGTGATGCGCTCCTGCAGGACGCCCATTTCCTCGGCCAGGGTCGGCTGGTAGCCCACCGCGGACGGCATGCGGCCCAGCAGCGCGGACACCTCGGTACCGGCCAGGGTGTAGCGGTAGATGTTGTCTACGAAGAACAGCACGTCACGGCCCTTGCCCTGCTCGTCCTTCTCGTCGCGGAAGTACTCGGCCATGGTCAGGCCGGTCAGGGCGACGCGCAGGCGGTTGCCCGGCGGCTCGTTCATCTGGCCGTAGACCATCGCCACCTTGTCGAGGACGTTGGAGTCCTTCATCTCGTGGTAGAAGTCGTTGCCCTCGCGGGTACGCTCACCGACGCCGGCGAACACCGACAGGCCTTCGTGCGCCTTGGCGATGTTGTTGATGAGCTCCATCATGTTGACGGTCTTGCCGACGCCGGCACCGCCGAACAGGCCGACCTTGCCGCCCTTGGCGAACGGGCACATCAGGTCGATGACCTTGATGCCGGTTTCCAGCAGCTCGCTGGTCGCCGCCTGCTCTTCGTAGCTCGGGGCGTCGCGGTGGATTTCCCACTCGGCGCTGGCGTCGACCGCGCCGGCCTCGTCGATCGGGCGGCCCAGCACGTCCATGATGCGGCCCAGCGTGCCCATGCCGACCGGCACCGAGATGCCCTTGCCGGTGTTGGTCGCCACGAGGTTGCGCTTCAGACCATCGGTGGAACCCAGGGCGATGGCCCGGACCACGCCGTCGCCCAGCTGCTGCTGCACTTCCAGCGTGATCTCGGTGTTGTCGACCTTCAGTGCGTCATAGACGCGGGGCACCGACTCGCGGTCGAACTCCACGTCGACGACGGCGCCGATGATCTGGACGATCTTGCCCTGGTTGCTCATCGTTGTTTCCTCGGACTCTTGAATGCTGCTTTTGCAGGAACGGCCTTGGCCGCGCCCGCAGGGATAGGGGTCAGACCGCCGCGGCGCCGCCGACGATCTCGGAGATTTCCTGGGTGATCGCCGCCTGGCGGGCCTTGTTGTAGACCAGCTGCAGGGTGTCGATCAGCTTGTTGGCATTGTCGGACGCGGACTTCATCGCCACCATGCGCGCGGCATGTTCGGAAGCCACGTTCTCCAGCACCGCCTGGTACACCAGCGACTCGATGTAGCGGGTCAGGATGTGGTCCAGCACCGTCTCGGCATCGGGTTCGTAGATGTAGTCCCAGTCGTGCCGTGACACCGGCGCGTCGGCCGGCGGCAACGGCAGCAGCTGGTCGAAGGTCGCGCGCTGCGTCATCGTGTTGACGAAGTCGTTGTAGCAGATGAAGACGCGGTCGATGTTGCCGTCGGTGTACCCGTCCAGCACCACCTTGATCACGCCGATCAGCTGCTCCAGTTTCGGCTGGTCACCGAGGTGGCTCACCGAGGCCAGCATGTTGACCTTGATCCGGCGGAAGAACACCGAGGCCTTCTGGCCGATGGTGACCACGTCGACCTCGACGCCCTGGTCGTTCCAGTTGCGGATCTCGCCAAGCAGCTTGCGGAACATGTTGTTGTTCAGCCCGCCGGCCAGGCCGCGGTCGGAGGAGACGATGACGTAGGCGACCCGCTTCGGATCCTTGCGCTCGGTCATGTACGGGTGCTGGTAATCGGTGTTGGCCTGGGCCAGGTGCCCGATCACCTGCTTCATCACCCGCGCATACGGGCGCGAAACCTTCATCCGCTCCTGTGCCTTGCGGATCTTGGAGGCCGAGACCATCTCGAGCGCGCGCGTCACCTTGCGGGTGTTCTGCACGCTCTTGATCTTGGTTTTGATTTCACGTCCGCCTGCCATCGTCTTTCCCGCCTTACCAGGTGCCGGTCTGCTTGAACTCTTCGATGCCCTTCTTGAACGCGGCCTCGATCTCGTCGTTCCACGCGCCGCTGGCGTTGATCTTGCCGATCAGCTCGCCCTGCGTGTTGGCGAAGTGGGCGTGCAGGCCCTCCTCGAACGCGCCGATCTTGCTGACCGCGACGTCGTCGAGGTAACCCTCGTTGACCGCGTAGATCGACAGCGCCTGGTCGGCGATGGACATCGGGGCGTACTGCTTCTGCTTCATCAGCTCGGTGACGCGCTGGCCGCGCTCGAGCTGCTTGCGGGTGGCTTCGTCCAGGTCGGAGGCGAACTGCGCGAACGCAGCCAGCTCGCGGTACTGGGCGAGCGAGATACGGATGCCGCCCGACAGCTTCTTGATGATCTTGGTCTGGGCCGAGCCACCGACGCGCGACACCGAGATGCCGGCGTTCACGGCCGGGCGGATGCCGGCGTTGAACAGATCGGTTTCCAGGAATATCTGGCCGTCGGTGATCGAGATCACGTTGGTCGGCACGAACGCGGACACGTCGCCGGCCTGGGTCTCGATGATCGGCAGCGCGGTCAGCGAACCGGTCTGGCCCTTGACCTCGCCGTTGGTGAACTTCTCGACGTAGTCCTCGGACACACGCGCGGCGCGCTCAAGCAGGCGGCTGTGCAGGTAGAACACGTCGCCCGGGTAGGCTTCGCGGCCCGGCGGGCGCTTGAGCAACAGCGAGATCTGGCGGTACGCCACGGCCTGCTTGGACAGGTCGTCGTACACGATCAGCGCGTCCTGGCCGCGATCCATGAAGTACTCGCCCATGGTGCAGCCGGAGTAGGCGCTGATGTACTGCATCGCGGCCGACTCGGACGCGGTCGCGGCGACCACGATGGTGTGCGCCATCGCGCCATTCTGCTCGAGCTTGCGCACGATGTTGGCGACGGTCGAGGCCTTCTGGCCGATCGCCACGTAGACGCACTTGATGCCGCTGCCCTTCTGGTTGATCACCGCATCGATGGCCAGCGCGGTCTTGCCCGTCTGGCGGTCGCCGATGACCAGCTCGCGCTGGCCGCGGCCGATCGGGATCATCGAGTCGACGGTCTTGTAGCCGGTCTGCACCGGCTGGTCGACCGACTTGCGCCAGATCACGCCCGGGGCCACGCGCTCGACCGGCGCGGTGAGCTTGGTCTCGATCGGGCCCTTGCCGTCGATCGGCTCGCCCAGTGCGTTGACGACGCGACCGAGCAGCTCGGGGCCGATCGGCACTTCGAGAATGCGGCCGGTGGTGCGGGCGACGTCGCCCTCGCGCAGGTGCTCGTAGTCACCCAGGACCACGGCGCCGACGGAGTCACGCTCCAGGTTCAGCGCCAGCGCGTAGGTCGGCATGCCGTTGGGTGCGGTCGGCAGCTCGATCATTTCGCCCTGCATCACGTCGGCAACGCCGTGGATGCGCACGATGCCATCGGCGACCGATGTCACCGTGCCCTCGTTGCGGGCTTCGGCCGAGAGGCCGACCTTCTCGATGCGGGTCTTGATCAGTTCGCTGATTTCGGACGGATTGAGCTGCGTGGTTGCCATCTTCGTTTCCAATGTTGGGCGGGCCTGGGCCTGCCAATCACGTTCGGCGGGCCGAAGCCCACCCTGTGAGTACCAGTTAGTTTGCGAGCACCGACTGCAGGCGTTGGAGCTTGCTGCGCAGCGAGCCATCGATCACGACATCGCCGGCGTCGATCACCGCGCCACCGATTAAGGATTCGTCCACCGCCGTCTCGACCTTCACCTCGCGGCCGAAACGCTTCCTCAGCGCGGCCACCAGGTTCTCGAGTTCATCGGCAGGCAGTGCGCTCGCCGACGTGATCCGGGCCATGACGACCTGTTCGGATTCGGCACGCAACTGCTCGTACAGAGCAGTGATCTCCGGCAGCAGCACCAGCCGGCCGTTCTCGGCCAGCATGGCGACGAAGCGCTTGAACTCCTCGCTGGCGCCGTCGGCGACCAGCAGGGTCACCGCGTCCTGCTCGCGCAGGCGCGGGTTGGACATCACCGCATGCACCTGTGGATCTGCGGCCAGGCGCGCGGCGAATGCCAGCGCCTGCGACCAGGCAGCACCGTTGCCGCTGTCGCGCGCAACGGCGAAGGCGGCCCGGGCGTACGGGCGGGCGAGGGTCAGGGCTTCGCTCATGTCAGATCTCGGCCGCCAGTTCGTCCAGCAGCGCCTTGTGGGCGTTCGCGTCGATCTCGCGCTTCAGCAGCTTCTCGGCACCGGCCACGGCGAGCGTGGAGACCTGGCGACGCAGGTCCTCGCGTGCGCGGTTGGCTGCGGCGTCGATCTCGGCCTGGGCGATCTCCTTCTGCCGGTTGGCTTCGGCGACCGCGTCGTTCTTGGCCTGCTCGATGATCTGGTTGGCACGGTGGTGCGCCTGGTCGATCACTTCGTTGGCCTTCGACCGCGCCTCACGCATCGCTGCGTCGACCTGGTCCTGCGCCTTGGCGAGGTCCATCTGGCTGCGCTCGGCGGCGGCCAGACCCTCGGCGATCTTCTGCTGGCGCTCCTCGATGGCGCGCAGCAACGGCGGCCAGATATAGGTGGCGATCAGCCAGATCAGCGCTGCGAACGCCAACGCCTGGGCGATAAGAGTCAAATTGATGTTCATCGGCTTTCGCTATGCCTTTCGCGTGAGATGGACAAGGATGCCCCGGACATCACCGGCCGGGACCCGTGGGCCCGGCCGGAGTGCACGCGCAATCAGCCGGCGAGGCGGGCCAGCTGCTCGGTCCACGGACCGATGAACGGGCTGGCGAACGCGAACAGCAGGCCGACGGCGACCGAGATGATGAACGCGGCGTCGATCAGGCCGGCGGTGATGAACATGCGGACCTGCAGCACCGGGATCAGCTCCGGCTGGCGGGCAGCCGACTCGAGGAACTTGCCGGACATCAGGGCCAGGCCGAGGCCCGCGCCGAGTGCGGCCAGGCCGATCATGATGCCGATACCGAGGGCGGTCGATGCCTGAACCTGGGCGAGGGTGGCGAGGATGGTTTCCATGGTTTTCTCCGAGCGGTGTGCTTGAGGGTTGTACGAAGGGTGAAGGGTTGGATCAAAGGGTGAAGCGGAAAATCAGTGCGCGTCTTCCGACAGGCTCAGGTAGACGATCGACAGCATCATGAAGATGAAGGCCTGCAGCGGAATCACCAGGAGGTGGAAGATCATCCAGCCGAAGCCGAACGCCGCGCCGCCCAGCATGCCGAGGATGCCGGCACCACCGAGCACCCAGATCAGCAGGAACACGATCTCGCCGCCGAACATGTTGCCGAACAGTCGCATGGCCAGCGAAACCGGCTTGCTGACCCACTCGACGATGTTGAGGATGAGGTTGAACGGCATCATCCACTTGCCGAACGGCGCGGTCAGGAAGCCCTTGCTGAAGCCGCCGAGCCCCTGCGACTTGATCGCGAAGAACAGCATCAGGAAGAACACGCTGATCGACATGCCCAGGGTCGCGTTCACGTCCGCCGTGGGCACCGGCTTCCAGTAGTGCACGCCCAGCAGTTCGAGCGGCTTGGCGATGAAATCGGCCGGGATCATCTTGATGAGGTTCATCAGGAGGATCCAGAAAAACAGGGTGATCGCGATCGGCGTCACCAGCTTGCTGGGGCCGCGATAGGTGTCGCGTGCCTGCTGGTCGACGAACTCCAGGCAGATCTCCACGAACGCCTGCCACTTGCCGGGAACGCCCGCGGTCGCGTTGCGCGTTGCCAGCCAGAACAGCACCACCATCAACAGGCCCATCAGCACCGCGGTGAGCAACGTGTCGAGGTTGAGCGTCCAGAAACCGCCGCCTTCGCCGACCTGCACGGTCAGGTTCTGCAGGTGGTGCTGGATGTAGCCGGTGGGAGTGAGTTCCGCGTCCGCCATTTCTATGAAATCCTGCCTGCGTGAAAGCTACTGGCTGGCCATCGCCAGCACCTGGACCACGAGCGCGACCAACACGCCCGCCAGCACCGCCAGCGGCGGGAAGCCGCCGAGGCCGATGCCCAGCGCGAGTACGCCGAACACCAGCACCCACTTCAGCATGGCGCCTGCCAGCAGCCGCGCCAGCGCGCCGCCTGCCGGAGCGATGCCACCGCCGAGCGAGATCGCCCGTGACAGCCAACCTCCCGCGGCGACCGCGCCACCACCCACCAATGCCCCGAGCGCATGCGGCACGCCGAAGGCGAGGAGGGCCAGCGCGACCAGCGCTGTCGCGCCCGCCTGCCAGGCAACCGCGCGCGACGCCAGCCGGCGGCCTGCGGACAAGGGATTGTGCACGCTAAGCTCGTCGGTCCGGGGGATTGGCGCCATGCAAGCGCCCGATGAAGCCGCGGAATTATAGATGCAGTGCCGGGGAACGGCAACCGCGCGCGCAGCTGAACGGCAACCGCAGGAAGTCCCGGATGCGGGAACCCCGTGGCGGCTACGCGGTCAATCCATATGCAGCGCCCCGCCGCCACTCTCTCCTCGTCAAGGCACCTGGGCGGCGGGATCGGAGCCCCGGCTTGATCAGCCGGGGCTTCTTCTTTCCCGCCTCAGGATTTCCTGCGCGGGATGTAGAGATCGGTGATGGTGCCGTCGAACACCTCCGCCGCCATCGCCACCGATTCGCTGAGGGTCGGGTGTGGATGGATGGTATGGCCGATGTCGCCGACCTCGCAGCCCATCTCGATCGCGAGTGCGACTTCGGCGATCAGGTCGCCCGCGTGCACGCCGACGATGCCGCCGCCGATGATGCGCTGCGTCGCCCGGTCGAACAGCAGCTTGGTGAAGCCCTCCGTCCGCCCGATCCCGATCGCGCGTCCCGACGCGGCCCACGGGAACTTGCCCACGCCGACATCCAGGCCCTTCTCCTTGGCCTCCGCCTCGGTGACGCCGACCCAGGCGATCTCGGGGTCGGTGTAGGCGACCGACGGGATCACCCGCGCCACCCATTCCTTCTTCTCGCCCGCGGCGACTTCGGCGGCCAGCTTGCCCTCGTGCGTCGCCTTGTGCGCGAGCATCGGGTTACCCACCAGGTCGCCGATCGCGAAGATGTGGCGGGCACTGGAGCGCATCTGCCGGTCGACCGGGATGAAGCCGCGCTCGGTGACTTCGACGCCGGCCTTGCCGGCATCCAGCTTGCCGCCGTTGGGCGAGCGGCCCACGGCCACCAGCACGCGGTCGTACAGCTGCGCCTCCGGCGCCTCGCCGCCCTCTTCCGCCGGCTCGAATCCGACCTTCAGCCCCTTCTTCTGGGCCTCGACCTTCGCCGCCTTGGTCTTCAGGTGCACCGCCACGCCCCGCTTCTTCAGCCGGTCGGCCAGCGGCTTGACCAGGTCACGGTCCGCACCCGGCATCAGCTGGTCCATGAACTCGACCACGGTCACCTCGCTGCCCAGCGCGCGGTACACGGTGGCCATTTCCAAGCCGATGATGCCGCCGCCCACCACCAGCAACTTCGAGGGCACGTCGGCCAATTCCAGCGCATCGGTGGAGTCCATCACCCGTGGGTCGTCCCACGGGAAGCCGGGAAGCTTCACCGCCTGCGAACCGGCGGCGATGATGCACTGCTCGAAGCGCACCAGTTGGCTCTTGCCCTCGCCGTCATCCACCTGCAGCTCGTGGGCCGAGACGAAACGGCCGACACCGGCGACGACCCTGACCTTGCGCTGCTTGGCCATCCCGACCAGCCCCTTGGTCAGCTGGCCCACCACCTTGTCCTTGTAGTCGCGCAACTTGTCGAGGTCGATCTTCGGTGTGCCGAAATCGATACCGAAATCGCTGGCGTGGCCGGCCTCCCCGATCACCGCCGCCGCATGCAGCAGCGCCTTGGACGGGATGCAGCCGACGTTGAGGCACACGCCGCCCAACGAGGGATACCGCTCCACCAGCACCGTATCCATGCCGAGGTCGGCGGCGCGGAAGGCGGCGGTGTAGCCGCCGGGGCCCGCGCCCAGCACCAGCACCGCACATTCGACGTCGGCCTTGCGGCCGGAGGCCGCCGCGGCCTTCGGGACGTCCTTGGCCGGCGCCCGGGCGGGAGATTCTTCACCCTTGGCGGCCCCATTTGCAGCCTCGGACCCGGATGCCGCCTCCTTGCTGGCGCGGCGGTCGCTGGACGCACCGGCCGTGTCTTCGCCGTCGCTGTCTTCTTTGCCGCCCGCGCTGTCACTGTCGGTCTTCTCGCCCCCGCCCTCGCTGTCTGCCTCGATGACCGCGACCACGGTGCCTTCCGACACCTTGTCGTCGACCTTGACCCGAATCTCGCGCACCACGCCGGCGGCGCTGGACGGCACCTCCATCGTGGCCTTGTCGGACTCCAGCGTGGCCAGCCCCTGATCGAGGGCGACGGTGTCGCCGACCTCCACCAGCAGCTCGATCACCGGCACATCGTCATAACCGCCGATGTCCGGGACCTTCACCTCGATCTTCGCCATGCCTGTATCTCCTCTTGGGCCGCGCGCGTTCATCGCGCGGCAGGGGGGTCGTCTGTTTCGGGCGCCGCCGGATCGTCCGGTTCGCCGGAGGGGTCCTGCCCGACCGGCGGCTCGGAGGTCTCCCGGCTCGCATCGTTGTCGCCGAGTTCGAGTTTTTCCGCCGCGCTCAACTCAGGCGGACGGGGGGCGTCCCCCAGGTCAGGCCGCGCCCCCGGTCGCGTGTCTCCGGTGGCTCCCCGGCCACCCCGCAACAGCTCGAGCGCATCGCTGCCGGACATGCCGAATACGCTGCGCAGGTGAAGGTCGCGCTGCGGGAACGGGATCTCGATGCAGTGCGCCTTCAACTGCGTATCCAGCTCCCACAGGTACGCCGCCTTGATCGCGGCGTTCCGTCGCGTCGCATCCTCGGTCAGCCAGACCGCCAGGATGTATTCCACCGCGCTGTCGCCGAACCCGACCAGCCACACCTGCGGCCGATACGGGCCGTCGTTGGCGAGGGTGAACGGCACGTTCCTCGCCGCCTCCAGCGCCGCCTTCTTGACCAGTTCCTTGTCGACGCCATAGGCCACGCCAAACGGCACCCTGAGCCGGCGCCTCACGTCGCGATGGGTCCAGTTCACCACCCGGCCGGTGACGAACTCGGAGTTCGGCACCAGGATGTCGATATTGTCGTTGGTGGTGATGCGGGTAGCGCGGATGTTGATGTCGCGCACGGTACCGCGCACGTCGTCCTCCAGCTCGATGAAGTCGCCCACCTTCAGCGACTTGTCGAACAGCAGGATCAGGCCGGAGATGAAGTTGCTGAAGATCGCCTGCAGCCCGAAGCCGAGGCCCAGGCCGATCGCGCCGGCGAACACGGCGAAGCGGCTGATCGGCACCCCCGCCAGCTCCAGCGCGAACATCACCCCCAGCGCCAGCAGCGTGTAGTGCACCAGCCGGGACACGGTGTACAGCGCCGGGCGGTTGACGTTTTCGCGTCGCCCGTAACGGTCCAGCCCCCGCCTCACGAGAATGGAGATGCCCAGCGCCAGCAATATGGCGATGGCGGCAGCGGCCAGCCCTCCCACGGTGAGGGTCAGGCCGGAGATGTCGATGATGCGCTGGTCCAGCAGTGGCTGCAGCCCGTCCCAGCCGCGCTGGGCGACCTCGTCCACCCTATCGGCGACGCCATCGGGTGTCGTTACGCCTGTTCGGGTGCCGGCCATCGGGGCCGCCGCTCAGGACGCCGTCTTGCGGGCTGCCTGCGCGCTCACAGCAGTACCCGCCGCATGTCGGCCAGCGCCTGTGACAGGTAGGTGGTGAAGCGGGCCGCGGCCGCGCCGTCGATCACGCGGTGGTCGTAGCTCAGCGACAGCGGAAGGATGAGTCGCGGCCGGAACTTCTTGCCATCCCACACCGGCTTCATGTCGGCGCGGGAGACGCCGAGGATCGCCACCTCCGGCGCGTTCACGATCGGCGTGAACTTGGTGCCGCCGATGCCGCCCAGCGAGCTGATCGAGAAGCAGCCACCACTCATCTGCGCCGGACCCAGCTTGCCTTCGCGCGCCTTGCCGGCCAGCTCGGCCGTCTCGGCCGCGATCTCCATCACGCCCTTGCGGTCGCAGTCGCGCACCACCGGCACCACCAGGCCATTGGGGGTATCGGCGGCAAAACCGATGTGGAAGTACTGCTTGAGCACCAGCATCCCTTCTGCGTCCAACGACGCGTTGAAATCGGGGAACTGCTTGAGCGCGCTGACGCTGGCCTTCATCAGGAAGGCGAGCATGGTCAGCTTGGTCGCCTTGCCCTTGGCGATCGCCTTCTCGTTCTCGCGGTTGAGCTGCACCCGCAGCTCCTCCAGGCCGGTGATGTCCGCATCCTCGAACTGCGTGACGTGCGGGATCATCGCCCAGTTGCGGGCGAGGTTGGCGCCTGAGAGCTTCTGGATGCGCGAGAGCTCGCGCTTCTCCACCGGGCCGAACTTGGCGAAATCGACCTTCGGCCATGGGAGCAGGTCCAGGCCGCCACCACCGCCAGCGCCAGCGCCGGAGGAAGCACCGGCGCGCCCGCCACCCTGCTGCAATGCACCCTTGACGAACTTCTGCACGTCCTCGCGGCTGATCCGGCCGCCACGCTGGCTGCCCTCGACCTGAAGCAGGTCGACCCCGAGCTCCCGCGCGAACAGGCGCACCGCGGGACTCGCGTACGGCACCTTGTCGGGCAGCAGCTCGTCGGCATCGAAGGCCACCGGAGGCGAACGCTGGGTGGTGGCGGAGGTGCCGGCGTCGGCATCCCCGGTGCGCGCCGCCGCTGCTTCGCGCTTGGCGAGGTTGTCGGGTTCGGACACGTTGGTCGGCTCGACCTCGCTGGCGCTCTCGGCGGACTTCTGTTGCCGGGCGGGCGCCTCGGGCTGAGCGGACCCGCTCTTCGATGTTTCCGGAGCCTTGTCCTTGCCTGCTTTCGCTTCGGCGTCCGAGTTTCCGCCGGACTCCCCGGCAGCGTCACCGCCGGCATCGCCCGCAGGCTCGATCATGGCGACCACGGCACCTTCGCCTATCTCATCGCCGACCTTGACCTTGAGCTCGCGCACCACGCCATCGAACGGCGCCGGCACTTCCATGGTGGCCTTGTCCGACTCCAGCGTGACCAGCCCCTGGTCGGCCGTGACGGTATCGCCCACCGCGACCAGCACCTCGATCACCGGCACGCCGTCATAGCCGCCGATATCGGGGACACGTGCTTCCTTCAACTCAGCCATGCTCGGATCCGCCATGCGCGAAAGGCCCTTATTGTGGCCGCTGCCGGGGTGGCGCGCCAACTGCCAGCGCCAGCGGACAGCCTCCGGATGCAGGTCCAGCGCGCGTTAAGCACGGGTACGAACGAAATCCCGGGCGCGGCTACCACGCAGCGAAGTGAAGGTTCCATCCACGCCTGATCCGCAAGGCAATCGGAGTTCATCCAGGCCCACGTAGGTTGTGCCTCGCCAGCCGGACACCGGCGGCGCCATACACAAGTCGACAGAAACTTGGAGGTACACCATGAAGCGTCACACCCCATTGAACATCGCCCTGTTGGGCGCCATTGCGCTTGCCCCGGCCGTTGCTTCAGCGCAGGACGGCGAGGCCCGCTCCGACCGCTTCGCCGTCGTCGGCGGCTATGCACTCAGCGAGCCGACCGGCGACGCCAGCATCGCCGGGCAGGAAGCCGAACTGGACGGCGAAGGCGCTCCGACGCTGAGCGCCAGCTACTACATCAACGACAATTTCGCCGTGGAAGCCTGGGGTGCCGCAGACAAGTTCGGCCATCGCGTCCGCACCGCCGACGGCAAGGTGGCAAGCGTGGACTCGCAGCCCTACGCACTGAGCGGCCAGTACCACTTCGGCACCGGCGCGCAGACGGTGCGCCCGTTCGTGGGACTGGGCTACTACGAGAACAACTACGATGGTGAAACCGCCCAGGCCGGCGGTCCACTCGACGGACAGCGCGTCGGCGTGGAGACAGCAAGCGGCGCGATGGCGACCGTCGGTGTCGATGTCGAACTGAGCCCGCGCTGGTTCGCACGTGCCGACGCGCGTTACCTGCACGGCGATTCCGACCTGAAGCTGGACGGCGAGACGGTCGGCGAGATGGACGAGAGCCCGGTGGTGCTGGGCGTCGGACTGGGCGCCCGGTTCTGACAGACGCGGCAGCGTGGGGTGGCAGGTGCCTGCCACCCCTGTTCAGGAACCGAAGAGCGCACACCGCTACGGTTGTGCGCTCTTCCCAGGCCGGAGGCCCACCATGACGACGAAGCTCGACAAGCCGGTACGCCGCGAGATCACCGTTGACGACCGCGCCTACACCCTGACCATCGATCCGGACGGCCTGAAGCTGGTGGAAAAGGGCCGGCGCAAGGGCCAGGAACTGCGCTGGAAGGACCTGGTGAACGGCGATGCGGCCATTGCGGCCGCCCTGCAGGGCAGTCTCGGCGACTGACACCCGTGGCTACGGGTGTTCCGACTCCAGGTGCACCCGTTCACGCCGCAACAGGTACAGGCCACTGGCGACGATGATCGCCGCGCCGAGCCAGGTGATCGAATCGGGCAGCACGCCCCACAGGCTGACGTCCAGCAGCACGCCCCATACCAGCGCCGTGTACTCGAGCGGTGCCAGCAGTGATGCTTCACCGGTACGGAAGGCTTCCGTGATCGCGTACTGTCCCAGCGCCCCGGCCAGGCCGACGCCCATGATCACCCAGCCGTCGCCCGGCGCGATCGGCACCCACGACGGCCAGGCCAGCGCACCGGCGCCCGTGGCGAGGAACACCAGCAGCCACACCATCATCGATGCGGTCGAATCGGTGCGTGCCAGGATGCGCACGGTGATCGCACTTACCGCGTAACCGGCGGCGGCCAGCAGCACCGCGAACGCCGCCCAGCTCATCAGCCCGTCGCCGCGTGGACGCAACAGCACGAGCACGCCCAGCAGGCCGATGCCGATGGCCGTCCAGCGCCGCGGGCCCACCTTTTCGCCCAGCAGCGGCACCGACAGCGCGGTGATCAACAGCGGCGCGACGAAGAAAATCGAGTACGCGGTGGTCAGGGGCAGCGTCTGCAACGCGTAGGCGAAGGTCGCCATCATTCCGATGCCGATGCCGCCACGCAGCAGGTGTAAGGGCCAGCGGACCTTCAGGAGCGGCCGCAACCCGCTGGTGGCCAGTACCCATGCCAGCACGAACGGCAATGAGGCCGCCCCGCGCAGCGCGGCTACCTGCATCGGCGGATAACTGCCGGCCAGCTCCTTCAGGCCCGCGTCCATCAGGGCGAAGAAGGCCACGGCCAGCAGCATGGTGATGGAGGCGCGCATCTGGCGGGACGCTACGGGGGTCATGGCGGGGCCGGCCGTCGGGGTGCGACAGCATAGAGCCGTCGGCCGGTCGCGGCACGCGATGATCGAAGCCGGGGCACCGGTTGCGCTAACCTTCCCCGATTGATCGCCCCGTTTGATCACAGGAGTCCCCCATGCCTTCCTTCGACATCGTCTCCGAAGTCGACAACCACGAGCTGACCAACGCGGTCGACCAGGCCAACCGCGAGCTCGACACCCGCTTCGACTTCAAGGGCGTGGAGGCCAAGTTCGAGCTCGAGGATGGCGTGATCCAGCAGTCCGCGCCGAGTGACTTCCAGCTCAAGCAGATGACCGACATCCTGCGGGCCCGGCTGATCGCCCGTGGCATCGACGTGCGCTGCCTGGAATTCGGGGACGTGGAGACCAACCTCGCCGGCGCCCGCCAGAAGGTGTCGGTCAAGCAGGGCATCGAGCGCGAGCTGGCCAAGAAGATCCAGGCCACGCTCAAGGAGGCCAAGCTCAAGGTCGACAGCCAGATCAACGGCGACAAGCTGCGCGTGAACGGCAAGAAGCGCGATGACCTGCAGGGCGCGATCGCGCTGCTCAAGGGCACCGAGTTCGAGCGCCCGCTGCAGTTCGAGAACTTCCGTGACTGAGCGCAGCCCGGGCTGCGCCGGCCGCGCCTGACCGCGCCGGGCGGCAACAGACCATGGACAACCCGGACCCGATCACCGCCACCCGCCGCTGGCTGCAGCGCGCGGTGATCGGCCTGAACCTGTGTCCGTTCGCCAAAGCGGTGCAGGCCAAGGACCAGATCCGCTACGTGCTCAGCGAGGCCACCACGCCGGAAGCCCTGCTGGAAGAACTGGCCGGGGAGCTCAACTGGCTCAACGAGACCGATCCGGCAGTGGTCGACACCACGCTGTTGATCCACCCCCGCGTGCTGCAGGACTTCCTCGACTACAACGACTTCCTCGACCAGGCCGACGCCGCGGTGGACGCGCTGGGGCTGGAGGGCGAGATCCAGGTCGCCAGCTTCCATCCCGACTACCGGTTCGCCGGAACGGATCCGGATGACCCAGGCAACCTGACCAACCGCTCGCCCTACCCGATGCTGCACCTGCTGCGCGAGGAAAGCGTCGAGCGGGCGGTGGAAGCGTTCCCGGACCCCGACGCGATCGTGGAGCGCAACATCGCCGCCTTGGAGAAGCTGGGCGCGGAGGGGTTCCGGAAGTTGCTGGAGTGAGAGGTCGGTGCCCCAAGAGAGAGGCCCGCGCTCCATGTGTCTCGCAAGACCTCACGCGGCTGGTTGCAGATGCCTGCCGGTGTTTACGCTTGCTTGCGCATTGTAGGAGCGGCTTCAGCCGCGATCGGATAACCGTTTCGCTCGCGCCGACTCCGGATCGCGGCTGAAGCCGCTCCTACACCCCGGGGAAATCCCTAGGGGGACGACAGCTCAGGCTCCGGACGGGCGAACAGGCGTTCGACGTCCGCCTCGTCGAGCATGCGCCACTCGCCGGCCGGCAGGTCGCCCAGCTCCAGCCCGCCGACGCGGCTGCGGTGCAGCGCTTCGACGTGGTTGCCGACGGCGGCGAACATGCGTCGCACCTGGTGGTAGCGGCCTTCGGTCAACGTGACCCGCGCCTGCCGCGACCCCACCACCTCCATCGCCGCCGGTGCCAACGGGCTCTTCTCCGATTCGAGCATCAACTCGCCGCTGGCGAACAAGGCCGCCTCACCGCCGTGCAGGTCGGAAGCCAGCGTCGCTTCGTACACCTTCCCCAGCCGCGACTTGGGCGAGACGATGCGGTGCAGCAGCTGGCCGTCATCGGTCAACAGCAGGAGCCCGCTGGTCTCGCGGTCCAGCCGCCCGACCGTCGACAGCAGCGGCGAACGCAGCCGATAGCGCGGCGGCAGCAGGTCGTAGACGATCCGGCCGGGATCCTTGGTCGAGCATGTGTAGCCGACCGGCTTGTGCAGCATCAGCAACATGCCAGGCGGCGGGTCCAGCGGCTCGCCATCGAGCCGGACCCGGTCGTGCCCGACCTTGTCGTCGGCGTACAGCACCTCGCCGTCCGGATCGGTGATGCGGCCCTCGCGGAACATCAGCGCCACCTGTTTGCGGCTGCCGTAGCCGAGGTTGGCGATCAGTTTGACCAGCTTCATCGGCGCTCGTCCTTCCAGCGTCGCTCGGCCTTCGGCGCAGGGCGGGCGGGCGCCGCCTTCACCGCCTCGATGATCTTGAAACCGTCCTGCTGCGCCACCGTGCGCACCGTGCCGAAGCTTTCGCTGAGCACCGTTTCGTACGGCAGGTGGCGGTTGGCGACCAGCCACAGGCTGCCACGCGGATTGAGCGCCTCGGCCGCCACCGCAATGAAGCGGCGGCCGATGTCGGGCCGGTCGGCACGGCCCTGGATGTGGAACGGCGGATTGGTCACGATGACGTCATAGCGCCCGGGCAGGCCGCCGGTCACGTCGTGCCAATGGAACCCGAGTTTCGCCGGGGACGGATGGCCCGTGAGATTGACCCGCGCCAGCTCCAGCGCGCGAGCCTCGGCTTCATAAAGGTCGAGCGCGGTGATGCCCGGGCAGCGCTCGAGCAGCTCCATCGACAGGTAGCCGAAGCCGGCGCCAAAGTCCGCGGCCCTGCCTGACAGGCCGGGCGGCAGTTGCGCGGCCAGCAATGCGGAGGCCGGATCGATGCGGTCCCACGCGAACACGCCCGGGCGGCTGGTGAAGCGACCGCCCTCGATCTTGCGCGGCGCATCGAGTGCGCTCCAGTGCCGCAGCAGGTCTTCATCGATCCGCGCACCGCCGTCGCCGTGCAGCGGCGCCGACCAGAACACCCGGCACTTGTTCTTGGTCAGGCTCGCCACCGGCCCCACGAGCTTGCGCAGGTCCTCCTCGGCCGAGCGCGCGCCCTCGTTGTTGCTGGCGCACGCGACCACGCGGCCACCCGGGCCGGCATGCGCGACCGCCCGCGCATACAGTGCGCGCGCCTCTTCGCGCTGGCGCGGCGGCAATACCAGCACCAGCGGATGGCGCCGTTCACCTTCGGTGGCGACGACCTGCAGCCCCGCCCGCTCCAGCGCTTCGGCATCGGGCTTGAAGCTCTGCTCGCAGACCAGCCCCGGGAACGCGCGCTGGTGCAGCGGCCAGCCTTCACGCGCCCGCAGGAACAGGGCCCCACCCGTTTCGGGCCAGGCAAGCTTGTCCTGCATGAAGGGCAGGAACAGGGTTTCCAGGGCGGGATCGTCGCAGGACACGGTGGCTCGGCAGAAGGCGGGGCCGGCCAGTTTAACGGCGACCCGCCGCGGTAGCGGTACCTGCACGCGTCGCTGACCCGCGGGCCGGCACGCTCGACCCATGCCCGAAGGTCCCTCCATCGTCATCCTGCGCGAGCAGGCCGCCCATCTCGCCGGCCAGGTCGTGCGCGAGGTCGACGGCAACAGCCGGCTGGACATCCAGCGCATGGTCGGCTTCCGTGTGCAGGAACTGCGCAGCTGGGGCAAGCACTTCCTGGTCTGCTTCGACGGCTTCACCCTGCGCGTGCACTTCCTGCTGTGGGGCAGCTACCGCATCGACGAGCGGCGCGAGGGCGGCAAGCTGCGGCTGGGGCTGCGCTTCGACAACGGCGAGCTGAACCTGTATTCGACCTCGCTCAAGTACATCGAGGGCGACATCGACGCGGCCTATGACTGGAGCGCCGACGTGATGTCGGACGCTTGGAACCCGCGTGCCGCACGCCGCAAGCTGCAGGCAACGCCGGACATGATCGTCGCCGATGCGCTGCTGGAGCAGGATGTATTTGCCGGGGTCGGCAACATCATCAAGAACGAGGTGCTGTTCAGGATCCGGGTGCATCCCGAAACCCCCGTCGGAGCGCTGTCGTCACGCAAGCTCGGCGAGATGATCAAGCAGGCACGCGAATACAGCTTCGACTTCTACCGCTGGAAGAAGGACTACGTCCTGAAGAAGCACTACCAGGTGCATACCAGGACCGAATGCCCGCGCTGCGGCAGGCGGTTGGAGTTCCGGCCGAAGCTGGGGACCAAGCAACGGCGGGCGTTCTTCTGCGGGCATTGCCAGAAGCGCCACGGCTGACGCCGCGGTAACAGGCCGGGCACCTTCGCGCTCCGGCAACACCGGCTTCATCCGGCCGCAACGCCCGGATGGCGAGGCTGGCCACTGGACCCGCAACACAGGAGACAACCATGCGCGCACTCTTCGTTGGCGGCACGGTCGACAACAGCGAACTCGACCTGGACGGCGGCGAGCCGCCCGTTCACTACCCCGAGAACACCGGCGGCGGGACGCCGCGCTACCGGCTGCACCAGGTCGGCAAGCAGGAGGACGCGATCGCCTACGCGGTGTATGCCGCGCCCGGGATGCCGGACGAGGCGGTGGCCCGGATCGTCGACGAGCGCGACTACGCGCGACGCTTCAACGCCACCCCGGTGGAAGTCGAACACTGACCAGCGGCGGCCGCCGCGCACGTGACGCACGGCGGCCGCCCACTTCAGCCCTGCAGCTCCCGCAGCGTCACCGAAGGCGGTGCATCCAGCACCTTGCGGGTGGCGAAGAGCCCCGCCAGCAACGCGGCAAGCGTTCCGAGACCGGCACCGGCCGCGGCCATGCCCCAGTTCATCTCCCACGGCAGGTCGAACACCCGGGTGGCGACCACGCCCGACAGCACGGACGCGGCAATCGCCGCGACCAGCCCGGCCAGCAGTCCGATCGCGATGAACTCCGACGCCTGCGCCAGCCTGAGCTGGCGTCGGCTGCCGCCCAGGGTGCGCATCACCCCGCCCTCGAGCAGGCGCTCGTCCTGACTGGCCGTCACCGCTGCCATCAGCACCAGCAGCCCGGCCCCCAGCGAGAACCAGAAGACCACCTCGACCACGGTGGAGACCTGGTCGGCCGTCGCGCGCACCTGGTCGAGCACGGCGTCGATGTCGATCACCGTCAGGTTGGGGAACCTGCCGACCAGGTCCGCGGTGAAGCGGTCCTGGCCATCGGGTACCGTCACCGCGGTGATGTGGCTGGCCGGGAAACCGGCCAATGACCCCGGCGAGGCGACCACGAAGAAATTCGGGCGGAAACTCTCCCAGTCGACCTCGCGCAGGCTGGTGATGGTGGCGGCGAATCGCTGGCCGGCGACGTCGAATGCCACCTCGTCGCCGATCTTCCACCCCAGCGACTCCGCGTAGCCCTGCTCCACCGACAGCTCGGGACCTTCCGTCCCGGTAGACGACCAGAACTCGCCGGCCACCACGCGGTTGTCGTCACGCAAGGTCGAAGCCATCGACAGGTTGAATTCGCGGTCGGCGCGCCTGCGGGCCCTGTCCGGCTCGTCGGCGGCTTCGCCCTCCCCTTCGGCCCCGCGGGCATAGTCCTCACCCGAGACCGCCTCGCCGTTGTGCTCCACCAGCCGCGCGCGGACCATCGGGAACAGCGTCGGCTCGCCGATGCCCTGGCTGGCGACGAACTGCCGGACCGGCTCGACCTGGTCCTCCTGCACGTTGATGATGAAACGGTTCGGCGCTTCCGCGGCGAGCTGCAGTTGCCAGCGGTCCAGCAGGTCGGTGCGCACGAAGGTCAGCAGCAGCAACGCCATCAGCCCCAGGCCCAGCGAGGAGATCTGGGCGATGCTGGTGGCCGGGCGGCGGCTGACGTTGGCCAGGCCGTAGCGCAGGCTGCCCCGCAGCCGCGAGCGCAGGCGCCGCAGCAGTACGATCAGGCCCCACGCGAGCAGGGCGAGGACGGCGAACGTCGCCACGATGCCGGCGAGCAACGCAGTGCCCAGCACCGCCGAACCCGCCTTCCACCACAGCAGCACGCCCAGCCCGGCGAGGCCGAGCACCGCGACGATCCACGAGCTGGGTTCGGTGGGATCGAGGTCGCGGCGCAGCACCCGCAGCGCCGGCACCCGGCGCAACGCCAGTACCGGCGGCGCCCCGAAGGCCAACAGCACGACCAGCCCGACGCCATAGCCCTGCAGCGCCGGCAGCCACCCGGCCGGGGGGATCGACATTCCCAGCACCGGTTCCAGCCAGGCGCCGATGCCCCACTGCAGGACGAAGGCGATGGCGACGCCGATGGTGCAGGCCAACAGTCCCAGCAGCAGCAGTTCGCCGATGTGGACCGCCGCCAGCGTCGACTGACTGGCGCCGAGGCAACGCATGACCGCGGTGCCGGACAGGTGTCGCTCGCTGTGCCGGCGCGCGGCCATCGCGACCGCGACGGCCGCCATCACCACTGACACCAATGCAGCCAGCCCGAGGAAGCGGCCGGCACGGTCCAGCGCGGAGCGGATCTCGGGCCGGGCGTCGCCGGCGGTCTCCAGCCGCTGTCCGCGTGCCAGCGCCGGCTTGGCGGCGCCGACAAAACCCTCCACCGCACCAGCCTCGCCCGCCACCACGAACCGGTATCGGATCCGGCTGCCTTCCTGCACCAGTCCGGTCGCAGGGAGGTCGGCCAGGTTGATGAACACTTTCGGTGCGACGTTGAAGTAATCCAGTGCCGCATCCGGCTCGCTCACCACCAGCGCCGCCAGCGTCAGCCGCGAATCGCCAATGCCGACCTCGTCGCCCACCGCGGCGTCCAGTGCCTGCGCGCCTGCGCGGCTGAGCCAGGCGGTGCCGGGCGCCGGCACTGCCCCGGCCGTGGCCTCGGCCCCATCGGCGCCGGCCACCACGAAAGCACCGCGCAACGGAAAGCCTTCGCCCAGCGCGCGCAGGTCTCCCAGCCGCAGCCGCGCATCCGGCCCCTGCCCCACGGTGATCATCGTGTTGAGTTCGGTGGTGCGGGTCGATTGCAGCCCCTGCTCGCTGGCAGCGGCAATGATCGCCTCGTCCACTGGCGTATCACCCCGAATCACTGCATCGCCGCCGAGCAGCCGGTTCGCCTCGATGGCGAGCGCCCGTTCGGCTCGGTCGGTCACGAAACCCACCGCGGTGACTGCCAGCACCGCCAGCACCAGCGCCGCCAGCAGGATGCGCACATCGCCGGCCCGCAGGTCGCGGCGCATCTGCCGCCAGGCCATGCCAACGATGTTGCGTGGGCCAATGCCCGATCGCGCGGCGCTCATGCAGCCAGTCGCTCGTCGGCGACCAGTCGGCCGCCATCCAGCCGCAACCGGTGGGCGCAGCGCACGGCGAGGTGGTCATCGTGGGTCACCAGCACCAGGGTGGTACCGGCCTCGGCATTCAGGGCGAACAGCAGCTCGATGATCGCTTGGCCGGTATGGCTGTCGAGGTTGCCGGTGGGCTCGTCGGCGAACAGCAGCGAGGGTTCGGTCACGAAGGCACGCGCCAGGGCGACCCGCTGCTGCTCGCCGCCCGACAGCTGCCGCGGGTAGTGGCCCAGGCGCTCACCGAGGCCGACCTTCTGCAGGATGGCGCGGGCCGGCGCCTCGACCTCGGCGTCTCCACGCAGCTCCAGCGGCAGCATCACGTTCTCCAGTGCCGTCAGCGAAGGCAGCAACTGGAAGTTCTGGAAGACGAAGCCGACCTTTTCGCCGCGCACCCGGGCGCGGCCGTCCTCGTCCAGCGTCGACAGCGGCTTGCCGTCCAGCAGCACGCTCCCGCTGCTGGGCGTGTCCAGGCCCGCCATCAACGACAACAGCGTGCTCTTGCCGGAACCGGACGCGCCGACGATCGCCACGGTGTCGCCCGGCACGATGTTGAAGTCGACGCCGTCGAGGATGGTCAGTTCGCCCGAAGGCAGCGGTACGCGCTTGCCCAGGCCGCGGATCTCCAGCGCGGGGGCGGAAGCGGCTGCGGGAGGCGCTTCAGCGCGGGCTTCGGGACGATCGGCCATGATGGGTTCCTGCTGGCGCGCCCCTGCCGCGCCGTAGCGCAATCGACAGGAGACGACGGAATGGGTGGGTGGAAGAACACATATGCGGGACTGCGGCGCCCGGTTCAATGTGCCATTGGCTTGATCATGCTGGCGTGGGTGCTGATGGCCGCTGCGCTTGCAGGCACGGCGATGGCCGCGACAGCGCGACCGGCACCCGCACCACAGGACCCCGCGGGCACGGTGCTGGTGATGGGTGATTCGCTCTCCGCCGCCTACGGCATGGCCGCCGACGAAGGCTGGGTTTCGTTGCTGGGCGAGCGCCTGGCCTCGCGCACGCCTGCATGGCGGGTGGTGAATGCCAGCATCAGCGGCGAGACCACCGCCGGCGGTGCGAGCCGCATCGTCGATGCGCTGGCCCGGCATCGCCCGGACGTGGTGGTGATCGCACTGGGGGCCAACGATGGCCTGCGGGGACTGCCCACCCACGACAGCGCGATCAACCTGGCCCGGATGATCGGCGCCGCCCACGGCGCCGGCGCGGAGGTCCTGCTGGTGGGCATGCAGATGCCGCCCAATCTCGGTGCCGCCTATACCCGGGCATTCGAGCAGAACTACCGCAACCTGGCCGACCGGTTCGACGTCGCCCTGCTGCCGTTCCTGCTCGAGCCGATCGCACTGGATCGCGACGCGTTCCAGGACGACAACCTGCATCCCGTCGCCGAAGTGCAGCCGCGGCTGCTCGACCACGTCTGGCCCAGCCTCGAGCCCCTGCTCGATTAGCCCCACCTGTAGGAGCGACATAAGTCGCGACCGCGGCACCTCGGACATGCGCGGTCGCGACTCACGTCGCTCCTACGACAACACCTCGCCAGTTGTCGCTTCCGTAGG